>ERZ773192.4-NODE-4-length-239541-cov-12.892503_pt1 | contig 239541 bp, 194 predicted proteins | sample MGYA00581010_ERZ773192 | MGnify/ENA primary metagenome ERZ773192 (study PRJEB29015, sample SAMEA2737741) | human gut metagenome | biome: human gut; feature: human-associated habitat; material: faeces | place: China | collected 2012 ...
ATTTCCCAAATCAAGTTGTATGTGCAAGTTCAGCAGGTTCTATGGATGATGTTTTTTATAAAAGATATAAAGAAGCTGCAATGCATTCTATGGCAGGTGATAAGAATTATTTTTGTGCAGATATAGATTGCGAGGTCATTCTTCATGCTACATATAATGGAAAGATATATCCTGTTCCATTGCTTACACAAGCAAAAATTGATTCAGAAATGAAAATGAATCCAACTAAGGCTACTCGTGAATATATGAATAAATTTGATTCAGATCTTGGTGATGATATTGCAGTTAAGAAATCACAAGTTCTTAGAAATAGTGTTGTTAGACCACCAATGCTTGTTAATGACGACAATTCTCTTATGGTTATCTGCTTTGATCCAGCCAAAAAAAGAGATAACAGCTTTGTATTAGTTGGCAAATTACATAGAGATGACAAACGTGGTTGGTTATTGGATGTTGTTAATGGCATCAACTTAATTGATAAAGAAACAAAAAAACCTCTTACGACTCCTGAGCAAGTGGCTATGTTGCAAGATATCGTTGTTAGATATAACGGATATGGTGTACCTGATTATAAGAATATTCATGGTATATATATAGATGCTGGTGCTGGTGGTGGTGCTACTCAGATATGTGATTTACTTTTTGATAATTTTTATGAAGCAAACCACAAAGGTGAAAAAGATTATGAACATCATGGATTAATTGATGCAAATTATGATTATGCTATTCCGTATGTAAAAAGATATCCTGAAGCAATTGATGTAATTCGTATGCGTGAACCTTCTAAATATAAAGCAATTATGTATTCACAGCTATGTGAAATGATTGATCAGGATTTAATTAGTTTTACAGCAGAATATGATTATCATGGTAGTTTAACTATGCTTGAAGAAGAAAATGGAGAGGTAGTCGAAAAGAATTATAAACTATCTTTTGAAGAGGAACTTGGATTAAAACAGCTTGATGCGATGAAAGAAGAATTAACTCATATGTATAAATATAAATCATCCAATGAAAAAGTTAGATATGATCTTGCCCCTGGATTTGAGAATATTTTGCACGATGATAGAAGCTACTGCATGGCTTTAATGGGGCATTGTTTGTTTGAACTTAGAAGTCAAGATACTGTACGTCAGAAAAAGCGCACCCAATCCCCATCAGACATAACAAAGCTCTTTTCAATAAGAGCACCAAAGAAAGTAACAAGATTTTAAGAAAGGAGGTATATCACATAATTTGAGTAATACAAAAAACACAAAACAGCCTATAGTCCAAAAGGTCTATACAAAAACTGACGAGTCTGGTTATGAAGTTGAACGTAAACGAGCGCAGAAAATAAATTTTGCAAAGTTTCAGGAATTGTTACAGAGGAATGTTTCTAAGACAGTTTCCAAAACTTACACTCAGTATACACGAGACTTACTAGACCAGTACGTACAGTCACCTCTTAATAATATAGATAATATTCGTGAAGTATCTCGTTTCTTAACTAGAGTATCAATGCTTTATAAGCAGATGATATCTTACTTCTCTACTATGCCACTCTATACATATAATATTACGGCTCTTGCAGATTATACAAGGGATTTTGATCCTGATAAGCAGCTTAAAAATTATGAAAAAGTATTAAAAACATTCCATCATTTCAATATGGCACAAGAATTACAAAATGTTGTTTCCAATACTATTCGTGATGGTATGTATGTTGGTTGGATGAGTGGTGATGATGAAAATGGAATATTCCTTATGCCATTAGACGTTCAGTATTGTCGTATCTATGGTAAGACTCAAGAAGGAGAATGGATAACATATTTTGACGCATCATTTTTTGATAAATCAAATAATAAAGATTTTATTACAGGTGTAAATAATGACGGAGTTGGTGTGTGGGATCAAGTGTTTGTTGATGGATACAATCAATACAAATCTGGCGGTAGAGATTATCAATATTTTCGACTTCCACCAGAAAATACATTAACACTTATTGCAAGTACAGATGATGAATTCTATGTGCCACTGCCCTACTTCTTACCTTTGTTCAAATCTTTACTAAATCTTCTTGATACAGAAAATCTCGTTGCTGCAAAAGAGGAATTGCAGAATTATAAGTTAATCTTAAATAAAATCCCACTTATGGATTCAGATAATGTAGATGATTTTGCAATCAGCTTGGAATTAGTAAATCAGTTTGATGCAATAATCAAAGAAATACTCCCTGATTTGGTTGGCTGGGGCACAACGCCCTACGAATCTTCTCAAGTCATAGATTTTGAGAAGTCAACTTCTGCTACTGATACAGATAATCTAAACAAAGCAATGAACAATCTATTTGCAAACGCAGGTATTAATAGGCTTATTGTAAGTTCAGGTGATTCAAGCAATGCAAATGGTATAAAGTATTCGAATGCCAATGACTTAGGTAAGATGTCAGTATATCTTAGACGTATAGAATCTTGGCTAAATTATTGGATTAAAAATCATATTACCGATGGAGTTTATTTACAGATTTTTGATCAAACTCAATACAATCGGGATGATTATATAAGTAGAATGAAAGATGCTAGTGCATTTGGTATTGGGAAAATGGATTATATGTGTGCATTAGGTGACGATCCTTATGTTGCATATAATAAACTTCGCTTTGAAGCATTGGTACTTAATGTTAATCAATACGCTATTCCTTTTAATTCTTCATATACCCAATCATCTAATAATACAGATGGTAAGCCACTTCTTCCAGTAGAGGATCTAAGCCCAGAAGGACAAGCAACAAGGGATTCTGGTAAAAATGAAGATAAAGGAAATAAATAAACGGTGACACACATGAAAAACAATTCTCAATTTCTATTCACCTCAGACGAGGTAACAAAAAACAACCTAACAAAATTAGGATTCTCAGAAATTCCATCTGGGGGTTCTTTTTTTATATTTATTAATGATTCAACTTTAAAATTCGATGACACTATTCCAGTAAATAAAATCGGATTTACAAATAAGTTGATGTTTTAAGTCACTCCCTCTTTGGGAGAATTTTTGAAGAAGGGAGGAAAACATACAATTGAATAAAAAACTTCTTACTTTAGAAGATCTTTATAGTTTCTATAGTCAGAAAAAAAAGTCAATGACATTTAGTGCAGATAAGTCTGGATATAATATAGCTGTTCAGTCTTTGGCAACATTTGAGTTAAATGATGATTTGTCAGAAGGATTGCTTTATGGAAAAATTAGGGCATTTCACGATTTAACAAACAACAATACGTCTCATATTGAAACAGATATTCTTGAAGAAAAAATGATGTCAATCAAAGATCGTCCAGTTATGGCAGATATTGTAGATACGGATGAAACTGATGAAGATGGAAATCCTATCAAAGATTTTTCAGGTCACACAATGTATTATGACGAAGCATTAGGCAAGATGATATATAAGGAAATTCCTATTGGTCATTTTATTCATCCTGAAAGTATTCACCTTGAATATGATGAAGAATATGATAGGAATTTTGTGTGTGCAGATGTTGTGGTGTATGAAGAATATACAGATGCTTGCGATATATTGCGTAGACGCAAAACGGTTGACTGCTCAGTTGAACTTTGTATTCGTAAGATGCGTTGGGATAATACTGATAAAACACTTCATCTTGACGATTTTTATGTACAAGGAACAACACTTCTTGGATCTCATACCCTACCAGGTATGTCTGGTAGTAAGTTATCTATTAAAGATTTTTCTGAAGAAAACAATTCTTTATTTTCTTCTATTTCAGAAGATGAACATTCAAAATTAATTGAAACTTTGGATAATATTAATAAAACTTTATCCAGTCTCAATATAAATCAAAAAACCAATCCAACAATTAAAAACTTTGAGAAAGGAGGAGACACAGAAATCGATATGACAAAATTTGAAGAATTACTAAACAAGTATAATAAGACCGTAGAAGATATTACTTTCGAGTATGAAGGTTTGTCAGACGAAGAACTTGAGGAAGTATTTTCTACTACATTTGATGAGTCGGAGCCAACACCTGATCCAATTTCAACTCAGTCAGAAGACCCTGACGACACAGAGGATGCTGACAACACTGATGATAATGCAGAAGATAATGCCGATGATGATGAAAAAGATGATGGAGGCAAGGATACGGATACTTACGCAAAGACATTTGAATTATCACATGAAGATGTACGTTCTGCATTGTATCAGCTCTTAGCTCCAATCGAGGAGACATTAAATGAGTATTACTGGATTATGTCTGTATATGATGATTATTTCATTTATGAGTCTTGCTGTGGAAATTATTACAGACAGGCTTACACAAAAGAGAATGATACTATTGCTTTCGATGGTGAGCGTCAGGAAGTATTTGCTGAGTTTGTAACTGCCGATGAGAAAGCTGAGTTAGAAGATATGAGAGCTAACTACTCTTCTATTTCTGAGAAGCTTGCAAAGTATGAAGAAGCAGAAGAAATCGCAGATAAGATGACAGTCTTTGATGATCAGGCATACAGCAAATATCTTGAGACAAATGAGTTTAAGAAGCTTATGGATGTCGAGAACGTAAAGCAATTTACAAAGGATGAGTTAGTTGAGAAGGCTGATGCAGCCCTTGGTAAAGTTGTTAAGACTACAAAAACATTTTCTATGGACGTAGATGAACCTAAGAAAGATGCTAAACCTTCTTTCTTCGCATTCGCTAGAACTGAATCTGATACATCATTCTTAGATGGATTACTCAAGAAATAATAAAAATTGAATATTTAACACATTGATTAGAACGTCAATAAGCGTTCTTTTTTATTGGAAAAATTTATTTAACAAGGAGGAAAATTAAATGGTTTATACAAATTTAGCAAGTCGTGAAAAAAATATGCACGGTCTGTTTGAGTCTAGCTTGCTTTTAGCGACAGATGTAGGAGATCTCTATGATGCACTTGTTCGTGATAATGAGACACCTATCTCAGTTGATAATGGCGTTGCCGTAAAAATCGGCACATACACAGGTAATGGTCTTGAGGAGAGATATGCAACTATTGCAAAGGCTACGGACAAGATCGCTGTAACGGGTGCACCAGCAGATGTTAAGACAGCACTTACAACTGAGCAGAAACAGGCTTATAACTACACAAATCCAGCAGGTAAGCCAGTCAAGGCTTATCAGATTGCAGATCCATCTGTACATACAGATATTTTCGGTATTGCATCTTATCAGTTTACTGATGACAGTGCCGACAAGGTTAAAGTTGGCAATCTTGTAACTGTTGATGGCAAGGGTGCATGGGTAGCTTCTGAAGCAACAGAGCTTGATACACTCAAAGGTTCTAATGGTTTTGTGGGTCAGATTCATAGTCTGGCAGTTGGTACATACTACACAATCGTTCGTATTCAGGTTCTTCAGAACAAGGATATTGCGTAAAAGAAGGGAGGATTAAATAAATGAAAGATATTACATGCTTTAGTGCAAATGTTTTAGCACAGTTTGACAATAAATATGATAATATGCTTGAGTTCAATTCACTTATGATGGATGCAGGTAATAGCGTATATGAGAAGTATTCTAAAGATGATACTCAGACAATTCTTAGAAAGCAGTTCGATAAGGTTCTTGGTATTAATTTTAAGGAAGCCTCTAGCATGAAGCGTAGACAGGCATGGAGAGATCACAATAAGGAAATCGCAACTCTTATCGAGGACGTAATTGTTGATAAGATGAATTCAGGCTGGAATACAGCAAATGCTCGTTTTATGGAGTATGTTGAGGAGAGAAATATTGCCGAAGGAGATGCTAATGAGTTCTTTGTAGAGGATGATTCTCTTCTTACAGTATCTAAAATCTCTGGAAATCATCACAACATTGTACGTCAGGCAGTTAAGCCTGGCAAGGCATTCTCTATTGATACATCATTCTATAGTGTAAAGGTGTACACAGATTTCGTACTTTTCCAGACAGGTAAGATCGACTTTGCGGCACTTGTAGATAAGATGTACAAAGCAATTGAGGAGAACAGATTCGCCGCACTGTACACGGCATTCATGAGCATGGATGCTTCTCTTCCAACTGATATGGTACTTCAGACAGCAGTATCTGAGTCTACAAAGGATTCTATCATTGCGCAGATTGAGGCAGTTGCTGCTGCTACCGGCAAGGATGTTATTCTTGTTGCTACAAGACCGGCTATTCAGAAGCTTCAGGCTACTGTAAATTACAACATGTTCTCTGATGCAATGAAGGATGAGAGAAATCAGAATGGTATTCTCGGTAACTGGGAAGGTTACGAGTGCTTGCCACTTGCTCGTGTAAATAAGGCAGGTACAAGAGAAAATGTATTCTCTGCTGAAGATCAGAAGAAGATTTTCATTCTTCCTGTAGATCCAGAGTTTAAGCCAATTAAGCGTGTAAACGAAGGAGACGTTATGTACTATGAGACAGGTATGGATGGTTTGAAGAAAGATATGACTGTCGATGCAGAGGTAGTATATCAGGAAGGTATTGGCGTTGTTATCAATGAACTCTTTGGAGAGATCAAGATTACAAACTAATATGGATTAGTATAAAAAATATGGAGGGTAGTTTAAACAACTACTCTCTTATTTTATAAGGAGAAAACGGATGAAAGTATATGAATTAGCAAAAGAACTAGGTACTACTCCAAAAGAATTAATCGCTTTCTTTAGAGAAAATGGATATAAGGTATCTAGTCATATGCAGAAACTTGACGATGAATCTATCGATTTTGCAACTAAGAATTTTGTCAAAACTAGTGAAACACCGGTTGAAGAAAGTGGTGTAAAAGATTCGTCTGTAAAAGAGTCTGTAAAAAATATACAGCCTGTGAAACAACATAAATCATTCAGTCCTGATGAAGAGATTCCATGTAAAAGTGTGACTCCGTGGAAATTAACCGCTGTTGGAGTAGATAAAAACACCGTATATCATTGGGAGTATTTTGGCGACATTGAATATATTAAGTACCGTGATTTACAGGCACTTAGAAGAACAGAATATGTTACAAAACCTAGTTTTATTATTCTTGACGAAGATCTTGTAGAACAGTGGAAACGTGAACTTGGCGATAGATATAAATATTTCAAATCAATCGACTATCCAGAAGAATATTTCGATATGAGCGATGATGATTTTGAAGATATGATTAAGTCTGCACCAGATTGGCTCGGTGACATTATCAAAGCTACTGCTATGACTATGATTCGTGCTGAAAACTATCCATCGATTAAGAAGATCCGTATTATAGATGATATTTTAGGAACATGTATTAAAGAATTTATTTAAGGAGGTAATATATTATGCCTTCTCTTAAATATGAAGATATTTATAAAAGAGCATTGAGTATGATCAATGACCTTGAACTTGCAACATACACAGAAGATGATTTTTATGATACTCTTCGAGAATGGTTGCATACAACTTCTTCTCTTCCACTTCTTAGAAAGAAATTTAGTTCATACTCCGTTGATGATGAAATAATGGAATTAAATTTCACACTTTCAAATAGTGTTGATGATCTTTATGATTCTGAATTTGTTAAAACAATTTTAGCAAAAGGAATTATTATAAGTTATTTTCCATCTAAGCTGGAGAATACAAAAAATCTTGCTACGATGATCGGTGGTAAGGAAGAGAAAAAGCTGATAGATAATTACTCGAAAAACATAGAAAGGCTCACACAGTTAAAACGTGAATGGGAACTCGAATTATCTCGTCACACTTATTATTTTGGTGAGTATGGTGGTTCTAATGGATAAATTAGTGCCACATAAATATGGTGAATTTAAAGTTTCTCAAGTAGATTATTATAAGCAGAAATTACGAAAGAAAATTTTTTGGCTTGTATTATACACTGATAAAAACACCAAGGATGATTTTGAAAATATAGACGTTGTGAAATATCACAAGAATCTTTTATTCGAAATTTCTAATTGTAATAAGTTATTACTCTACCCAAAGGATTTTGTAGAGGTTATCAACAGTCTTGAATGTGCATTGTCAGTATTGCAGTCAGATAATTTTAATTTCAATCAATATAAGAAACTTGTATTTGACGCAGGAGCATTGCTTCAAAGAATGAAAGTTGGTGAGGAGTAATGTCTGTATATGAGTCTTATAAAAGAAAAATGAAGGTCGATAGTTGTTCTACAGGAAAGAATTATCCTACATTGGGAGAAAAACTAAAATCTGATTCAGATCAATTGATGGAGTTGACATGGGACGGGGACGAACAATCGAAGCTTTGTTATATCTATGATTGGAAACATGACGATTCTCCAAATATGAATATAGGTATGACATATAAAAATACTACAAAGACACCGATTGACGCAAAGATACTTGTAAACAAGTATGGTTCTATTGATAAGGACTCTCCTACTCTACAATGTCAGTTCAAACCAAGTCAGAAAGAATATTTTATAGAAGAGGACGAACTTTTTTATATGGAAGAATACCGACAGAAATATCGCTTAGATGATATTTTTGTGGGAATGTATCTCGATGTCCCAGATAAAAAAGGAGTTTACCATAGACATTTAATTTGTATGAAAGACGTTGAGCAGAATTTTCAAAAGTATTTCTTGCTTCCTTGTGATTACCTTTTGCAGTGGATTCAGACCAATGCGGATAAAAGATACAAGCGAAGTATGTGGTGTGTTTTAAAAAGTCAGTCAAGTTATAATTCAGGATTATGGACTGACCGAATTACAACAAGCCAGCAAAATCAGGAACTTCTGTTTATTCCAACAAATGAAATATCTGATACTATTTATTATGTTTCTGAAGGTGATGGTAACAATCAACGACTTATTGTAGATGTTCCAAATTATTCTATTGACAATTGGACACCTAATACATGGGTTGTCAGTAAGGTTGAACGAGTAAATGTTCGAGGAAGAACCAAACTTACACTCTATCAGAAGCCATTCAATAGTAATACTGATTACATTGAGAAAAATGATAATGGTATTATTACGGGTCTTTGGGCTAATTACTTTGGTGGTATAACACCAACAGATCCAGATACGTCATATCCTCTCACATCTTCTATTACGGCTACAATTTCAGCCTCCACATCAACAATTAAAGTTGGCGGCAGTTATAAAACTCTTACAGTCAATGTGTTCGATAATTCCAACGAAGATATCACAACCAAATATACAAATGCAGAGTTTATATGGACGTGCAACATAGGAGATGAAGATTGGACTGAGAAGGTAACATGGCGAAATGGTACAGAGTTTAATCAGAGGAAAGTCAAATTTCCTAATGACGTTTCTATGATTGGTAAAATCATTAACGTTCAATGTACTATCAGAACCGGCAATACAGCAATACAACCTACAACAATTCAATTGGAGCTTACGGAATAGAGGTGATCATATGGATAAATTAGCAACCAAAAATGATTTATTGGGAAAGTTAAGGATTTATAGAGACGCACCTGATGATGAGAATGTGCAGTATAAGCAAAAAATAAAACATGCTTTACTGTTAAATCCATGTTTACTGTATGCTCTGAATGAAGCAAGTTTGTACAATGAACTCTTTGATCCTAGCGACAAAGAACATTGGGAATGGGATGAGGATAGAAAGATTAATGTTCCTACCGATGAATGCAAGATCAATTGGGAATGGAATGAAGATTTAGGTACTTATGAACCGCTTGGTGAGTGGGATAGATATTTTGGTACGAATGCAAATATCCGTCCTTTTTTATTTATTCCAGAGACTCAAACAAATGTGAGGCATTATGTTTGTTATCAAGTTGGATTTGATGAGCAGCCTCGGTACAATGACACATTGAAATATACAACAATTACATTTACTATCTTTATTCATGGTAATGATCGTATGGATCAATGGACAGGTATTCCACGACACGATCTTATTGCTTCTATTATTAGAGAACGATTCAACTGGTCTAATATCTTCGGTATGCAAACACATCTAATTTCATCTAAGGAATCTACTACAGATAATAATTATGTGGTTCGTACTCTTGTCTTTCATGTTGTTGACACTAACGGAATTGTTAAGACGACTAATGGAAATACAATGGTAAATAATTATCAGTTTAGGCGGTGATTTTATGTCTACGCAAAATACTGATATGTTAGATGGGCTTCAAGCTGCTATTATAGCTGATGCCAAGAAGAAAAAAGAAGAGACACAAACATATAAGTTTGATACGCTGAAGATGTATTTTAGAGAAGATTACTATGTTCAAGGGATTCGCATTGTCGAACCAACTATAGGTGATATTCTCAAGATGGGTGAGTCAAAGTTTTATTCTGGTCTTCATCCATTCTTATACAATTCTACTTCTATTCGTGTTATGTTATGGGATTTACCGGAGCGAATAGATTGGTGTAAGGTCAAAGATATAGAAGTCTTCAGTATGCTCAAAAGCATTCCCAATGTTGATTTCTCTGCAATTCATCTCTTATTTCCAGATTATCGAATTGAACGAATGAAGCTCAAACATTATCAAGAAAAAGATTCTGATGAGTTTCATCTTTGTCTATATGATGAAGAAAATAACTTTCTGTTAAGAGAAAATGACTATATGGAAATAGCAGAATATATTAGGACTTTGCTTAATTTTCACCCAAAAGTAGAAACAGCAAAAGGAAAAACAACAAAACAATGGATGATCGATGAAGATAAGATGAATATGGCGCAACAAAAGGATGAAGAAACATCTACTCTCCTGCCGTTAATATCAGCTTGTATCAATCATCCCGGTTTTAAATATAAGTTACAGGAACTACGAAATGTTGGAATCTATGAATTTATGGATTCTGTACAGAGATTACAAATATATGAGTCTACTCATGCGTTATTGGGTGGATCATATTCTGGATTTTGCGATCTTAAAGGAGTTCCAAAAGATCAATTTAATTTCATGAGAGAAATACATAAATAACGAAAATATGAACGGTTTTATGACCGTTCTTTTTTTAATACGAAAATAAAAATTAAGGAGGAATTATATTATGGCATTTAAATTAGGTGACGTAATTATTGACCGTCTTCAGTTTGGATACGGTGCATTAAATGATCAGGCACTTTATGCTCTGACACAGCTTCAGAATGCAACAATTGATATTACCGCTGATTCAACAGACGTTAAGGATAAGGACGGTAATCTCGTATACAGAAAGTATTCTGGTAAGACTGGCGAGGTTACAGCTACAAATGCTTTCTTGAATCTTGCAATTGCAGAGATTGTTTCCGCACAGGATGCCGAGGTTGCTACAACAGAGAAGACAATCGTTATGCCAATCTTTAAGATTGTGAAAGCTGGCGAGACTCTTGATGTTACGGATGCTGTCGAGGATTCATTTGTAGTAAATGCTCTTTCTTCAAACGGCTCTCTTGGTAAGGCGTATACAAAGGGTGCTGGTGCTGCTACTGAAACAGAATATGGTGTAGCAGAGAACACATTCACACCACCTACAGACAAGGAAGAGGTTCAGTATCTTGTTAAATACAAGAAGAACGTTAAGAGTGGTGCAAAGGTTACTATCTCTGGTGATAAGTATCCAAAGGCTCACGAGCTGTACTTTAAAGCACTTGCAGTTGATAAGTGTAACGTAAATGGTGGATATCGTGGAGTTGTGATTCATATTCCATCATTCATTCCAAGCCCAGATGTTTCACTTGCACTTGAGGGTGGAGATTCTCAGACCATGGATTATAAGGGTGCAATTCTTACAGATACATGTTCTGTAGGTCAGGAAATGGTTGAAATTTTCTTCATTGATGAGGAAGAGGAAGCCTAAATCGGTTATTCAATAATTCATATAGGAGGGCGGTAAGAACTGCCCTCCTCTCATGTTAAAGGAGAATTTGATGAGTAAAAGAGGATTACGCAAATGTTGTGTGTGTCATACAGATTATTCGTTTTGCTTGTGTAATGTAGCCGACAGAGATAAACCAACTTGGCATTTTGCATATTGCAGTGAGAATTGTCGGGATATTTATACAGTTACTTCTGGGTATGAAAACGGTAAAATTTCCGCTAATGACGCAAAAGCACAATTAGAAAAATTAGATTTATCAGCTCTTTCAAATTTTGGCGAAAGTTATCAGAATGCGATCATTAAGATTAATGCATCTGCCACACCTGTAGAAACCGAAGCTTCTAGTGTTACAGATACAGATAATGTTGCCATAAATGAAGGAAGTAAAAATGTAAATATGTATTATAAAAAGCCACGGAATAAAAAGGTTAAAAACGATGGTGATGTTGAATAGTGATTTGAATATTTTCTGATAGGGAACATAATTACTATTCAATTAGTTTGTGTTCCCTATTTTTTACGATTATATGGAGTGAAAAGGAATGGTTGAAACAAATTTAAAAAATGCTAGAGATTATTTGCCGCATGAAGTTGTGCGTATAGTAAATATGAAACAGGCGTTGCTTTATATTAAGTCTGGAATTTACCCTATAGATATTTATACAAGTATCGATGATAAAACAAATAATGCAATATTAGCAATGGTCTTTTTAAAGAAAGACACCTCTGAGGTGTATAAGAAATGGTGTAATTATGAACTAAATTAATTGTGTAGCAAATAACGGAGGATGATTCTATGAATAAAATCAATTTAAGTGGAGTAACGGCAGAGGCTGTGACCGGTGTACTAATTTTAGTAGTTGCACTGATTAATGCAATTCTTCAGATGTTTGGTATCAATACTCTACCAATTGCCAACGAAGATGTATCAAGCATTGTATCTACAGTCTTCTTAATTGTTACAACATTATATAACGTGTATAAAAATCGTAATATTTCTACCGCTTCTCAGGTTGCTCAGAGTGTAACTGATTCAATTAAACGTGGAGAATTACTTGTTGAAGAGGTGGACGAGCTATTAGATAAAGTCCATAACGCATAGAAAGGTATGGTGCTTATGGATGATAGAATATATCGAAAAATTATTTCAGCTTGATTTTGCAGCTATAATCATTGGAGTTTGTGTCATAGCTACTACACTAAAAGCGATTTATGACTTTGTACTGTCTGTAATTCATACGTTTGGAATTGAAACACGGAGTACGAAGCAAAAACGAGAAGAACATGAATTACTGATGAAGACGGTACAAAATGTAGACACTTTACAGGCAAAACAAGACAAAGATAATAAATTGGCAATCAAGCATGATAGAGAAATAAAAACAGATCTTGAAGAATTAAAAACCATGTTTGTCGAAAAACAAATCGAAGACATTCGTTGGGAGCTTCTTGACTTCTGTTCTGCTTTAACAGGAGGGCGCAAATATAATCGAGAAGCGTTTGATCATATTTTTCGTACATATAGAAACTATGAAGAAATTCTTGAAAAACACCATATGGAGAATGGCTTAGTCTCAGAAAGTATGAAAGTATGTGAAGAAATTTATCATGAACGTCTCAAAAATGGAGAAATTAAATAAGGAGTTGATCTTATGGCAATTAAAATTCATAAAAAGATTGCAAAGTCAATTAGTTTTGGTCGTAAAAGATCAAAAAATGATATTAAATATATTGTTATTCATTATACTGGCAATAAAGGGGATACCGCAAAGGGAAATGCTACATATTTTGCCACACAAAACACAAGAACTGCCGGAGCACATTTCTTTGTTGATAAGAAAGGTGAGATCTATAAGAGCGTCAATCTAAATCGTATTGCATGGGCAGTTGGTGGAAAATATAATCTATCAAATGGAGCTGGAAAATATTACGGCAAATGTACAAATGCAAACTCGGTATCTATTGAATTATGCGACTGTTGCTCTAATACAAATCAGGCGCAGATGGATGCTGTTAAACAGTTGGTTAAATACATTAAAAAGCATTGTAAAAATGCAAAAACAATTATTCGCCATTGGGATGTGAACGGTAAACAGTGCCCAGTCCCTATGATCGGTTCACATAATGCAAAATGGAATCATTTACATCAGTTTATTTCCAAATAAATAATATGCACTCATCAACAAATAATGGTGTCAAAGAGAACTTAAAGGTTAATGGGTTCCGTCAATGAGTGCACAAGTAAAAGTGCTCACCTTCCCCACGATAGACGTGTCAAACAAAAAAACATGAGAGTTTGATCACCGACTACAGAATGAACTAGTTATCATTATCGGTTAGGATAAGACCGCCAGTGCTCACGCACACGCTCGACTTTGCCAAGACGAATGCGACAATAAGCATTGACGTGTACAAGATATGGATATGTTCGGATATTCATAGAAGTATTTCACCAAGAACTTTCTCTCATAATTATGAGGTAAGGTTGGTGAGCACCTTTATCATTATAACATAGTAAAAATGTCTTTACCACAGTTTTTCTAGTCATGTGGTAAGGGCATTTTTTGTGGAGAGGATCTGACTAGAGTTCTCTCCAGCTCTTAACACAGAAAGGATTGAAACAGATATAGATACAATTAAAATAACAATTGATCAGGCGATGGTTAATCAATATAATCAATATTATTTTACATTACATCCCAAAGCTAAGAAAAATCAAATTGACAAACCAAGGCACCCCAGTATTAATCAATGGTGCATTTTACCACGAATTCAAATGAATGCGTTAAAACAAAAATGGAAAGCTTTTGGATGTTGGCTAATTGATCAATTGGGATATACTGACAAACAATTAGAGAGTTTTGATATAGAATACATCGTATATTTTGATACAAAAAGACGACACGATGTAGATAACCAAATTCCTAAATTTCTCTTGGATTCATTCACAGAGTCTGGGTTTATTGTAGATGATGATGAAAAACATTTACATTCATTAACATTGAAGACTGGATATGATAAACAAAATCCAAGGACTGAAATTATTATTACAATCGATTAAAAACACCGAATATAGAAGTTTCACCCATGAAACATGATTTGTTGTATACTATGTATATACAAAATCCATTGTACACATACTACATATTATGGAAAATAAGGTATGGTTTTATAGAACCCAGCAAAATATGACATTGCATGAGTTATCTGATGTTACCGGAGTATCAATCGCAAACTTGGATAAGATTGAAAACAATCGTACACATGATATTATGTTAAGTACAGCAATTGCAATTTCCAAAGCCTTGCATGTAGATTTGTACGAGCTATTTTGTATAGAATAAACATGGGAGGAGTGATGTATAATGGGTGAGAATGTATTTTTCAAACTTGTATGTCTTGATGATACTGATCCGTTTGAGTATAAGATTCATATGGATGTTAATCGAGCAAGTTTAGAAGAAATTCATGAAGTTGTCAAGAACAATATTGGCAATTATCAGACAGCAAAATGGCTATTATTGCCATGCACAGTAACAATGTAAACAAGACGTATTAACACATGAGGGACTGGTGATTATCCAGTCTCTTTTTTAATGGAATAAAAGGAGAAAGAATATGACAATTAAAGAGTTTTGTGAACAGTATAGTCAATTTACCAACAAGCCTGCAAAAGATAAATTTATGCAGGATAATTTAGAGATCAGATCATATATGCCATTCCTAACAAAAGATGCAATCGCAACCAGTTTGGTAGAACAGAGCACATATGTATATGACAAACATACAGACAAGGATGGCAAGGTTACTCGAACAAAGACTGATAAGATTTCAGTAAATTCAACCGTACAGTATCTGCTCTTCTGTCGTATTGTGATTGAAAACTATACAAATCTAACAGTTGAAACTGAGACATTTTGTGAAGAGTACGATCTCCTCAAACGGAGTGGATTGCTTGATCTATTTATTGGCGATAATGGTATTCTACCCATGGATGATATTGCTGAATTGCGCAGTATTGTTGATATGCATCAAAAGGACGTATTATTCAATGAAACGACTACTCAGGCTTTTGTAGAAAAACAGATGAATAAGTTGACCAATTTATTTAAATTATTTGCTGAACCAGTCATGAGTTCTATCGAAAGTAAGATTGAAGGCATTCAAAAAGAGGATTTGCTTAAAGTTGTCGAGATGGCGAAGAATGGTGGATTTAAAGAGGTATAAGGTATGAAGATTGAAAATGAATTTTATGTACTAATTAAACTTGGAACAAGAGATAAAGGTTGTTTTAGAGCAAAAGCAGGTATCGGAGATATTGACACAGATACAGTATTTTTAGGGACAGATGATGAATTTGTAGATGATATTAGGCAGGCTGTTAGAGCAATAAATAAAAAGACTGCGATGGCATTAATTCAAGAGCATGAACGTAACCACGATTATGAAAAATCAGGGTTTACACCTATTCTCGTAACAGAAAAGCTTACATGGTAGGAAATTCAAATTTCTTTGGAGGATTTATATGATAGGTGGAATATTATATGGACTTCTATGCGGATGGATTCTTGCGTTATTCAATGTAGATAATAACTGTATAGAAGTTCTACAACCGATTGTTCCTTTTGTATTAACTACAGCTCATTACTATTTTGTATTTGGAGTTGCAGGATTAATATACGGAATAATACATAAAGATTAAATATTTAGGCTCTATACGTGTCACAGTGTATAGGGCTTTTCTTATGGAGAGTGGTAATACTGCTCTCCTATTTATGTATAAATCAGACAGGAGGTGACGTTATGGCGATTAGAAGTAGCCTAAAGATCGATGATAGAGAATTAAAAAAGTTTGCAGATCGAATTACTGAGAAATATGTAACTCGGTATATTTCCGCAGGTAATAAGGCACAAAAAGAGATTCGAAGAAAATATACACTTGATTGGTTCTTAAATGAATCAACCACCATGGCAGATGCACTATGTTATACGCACAAATTAAAGCAGAGTAAGGGTAAAGCTTATTTATATTTTACATCTTATGTAGATATGCAGAAATTTGAAATAGCTAACGTTTTTAACAAAGCATCTATTTATCGTTGGGCAGCAAAATATCATGCCGGGATTAACCCATCACAATACTTACTTGACTTGCAATGGAATCATGGTATACATGGATTGCCTAGAGAATGGTCACGTCCAAATTATAACTTTGGTCAGTCTTGGTATGACGGTGTACAGCATTGGCAGAACCCTTACTATAATCAGGGAATGCCAATGTGCAATTATGTACGATTTGGATTTCAAAAAGAATGGGAATCTACAGTAAATAAGTTCTTGAAAAAATAAAATAAGGAGGAAAGGGTATGGCTGAAAATGTAGCAGCTTCAATGACCGCCAGTATCATTATTGATAAAAATGATTTGGTAGCGCAAGCTTTAAAGCAGTTATCTGAGACTCAAAAGGAATTAGATAAGAATAAATTAGAGATATATTTCGATTTGTCTAACGCTGATGTCAGCAAGAAATTAAAAGAATATCAAAAGCAATTAGCTTCTACCGATTATACTATTAAGATCAATAATGACGGTATTGAAGAGACATATCACAGTTTGGACAAGCTGCTTGATGTAATCAAAAATATTGCCAACAACAAAAACTTTGGCACTGGATTTGATAATATCAATGTTCAGAACCTGACTAAGCAACTTGACAACATGGAGAAAAGCCTGTCTTCTATTAAAAAGGTTTTAGTAGATGTTGGTGATGGCGGTGAGTTTTCGCCTTTATTATCAACTATTGAGAAGGTAAATGATTCAGTTAAAGAATTAAGTTCTAATGTTAAAGGCATTAACTTAAATATGAATCTTGACCTTGGCTCGGATAAAGATTTTACATCAAAGATTGAGGCAAAAACCGCTGGCGTACTTCACGCTTATGAAAATCTGTTTAATCAGATCAAAAAATCTGGGACATTATCACAGGCTGAACAAGGTATTGTTGACAATTTTAATATCGGTAATTTTGATGGCATGGAAGCCAAGATCAGCGAGTATGAACGTCTTATTAAAGAATTACGTGCTGCGCAAAAGTCTACATACAACGGTAAGGATTATTTAAGATCAGATATTGACAATAAATACTGGACTGCCGTTAGTGGTGCAAAACAAGCACTATCATTGGCAAAGAAATCTGGTTCTCAGGATAATCCACTCAAGGACATGTTTGGTGCCACTGATTTATCTGAAGTCATTGCACAGCTTACAACGATTGCAGGTAAATTAGATAATATAGTTTCTGCCTCTCAAGAACTAAAAAATAGTTTAGCTCAGGGGTTGAATGTAAACAGTTCTGTTGAAGAAGTTACGAAATTAACAGATCGTGTCAAAGAATTAGAGAGCGAACTTGAGAAGGTAAAAACTTCATCTGGTAATCAGAGGAAAGATACATTTCAAGGCGGATCAGAGTCATCTGGTATGAAAGATGTTGAGCAGGCTTCGAAAGAGGCAGCTCTGGCAAAACAGGAATTCGCTGAAGCAAATAAGCAGGTTCAATCGTCTATTGAGACATCGGAAAATCCATTAAAATCTGAAGCAGATCTGATGGATCAGGTTGCCAAGTCTGCTCGTGAAGCTGCGGAAGCTAAGAAAGAATTTGTTGAAGCAAATAAGCAGGTTAAAGGTTCTGGTGGTGCTGGCAAAAAGAAAGATAGATATGCTAAAAGATCTAAGATTTCTGAAGATGATTTTCTAAGCGATTCAGCCATGTACTCTTCTATTGCAAATGATTCACTAAAGAATGCCGGTTATACCATTTTAGGCAAAACAGTCAGTTCTGAACTTTCCAATGGATTAGTCAAAGTCAGTGCAAAGATCAAAGATGCTGACGGAGTATGGTCAAGCTTTTCTGCAAAGATCGATGCTGACTGTAATATGTTTGATAAACGATTAAGCACTATTACTAAAGGCATTAATAAGCTTGAAAGCGAATTAGCCACTTTCGGTAAAGACGAGGTAAAGTCTAAAGTTACGGAAGAATGGCGTCAGGATGTTAATGCTATTCAGGAATACTTTGATGCCGTAACAAAATTGAATAATATTAAAGCTTCTGACGCTGGAAAGAATAATCGTCTCAATGAAATCACTGGATTAGAGGATGAAATTGTCTCTTTGCGAGAAAAGGCTACTACGGCGAAAGAACGTCTTAATGAATTGGTTAATCCTGATAATGTTGATAATGCAACTTGGAACTCGACCGTTAAAGTAATGAAGACATTTGATCAGGTTACTGAAGGTTCAATCCAGTCGGCAAATCGTTTAAAGGATGCTTTAGAAAAAGCCAAACAAGCTCAATTCGATAGTATGGACAGTTCTTATAAGAACTATAGTGACAAGTATAAGTCCTTACAGAACTCTCCTGCCGGTTATGAGCATAACAGCAATTATAATGCTGAATTACAGAGATATGATGACCAGTTAAAGGCTATTCAGGAAAAAATTAACGTCATTAAATCTCAGGATGTCGATTTAGTGGATAGTAAAGATTTATCTGAGCTAGACACTATGTACAAGAAACTTGATGAGATCATCACTTCACTAAAAGCACTTCCTGCCACTCAAAAAGGTTCAACTAAAGAATCTCGTCAAAAAGTATTTAATATGATCAATGAGCTGAAACAGTTCACTGGTATGACGAAAGAATCAAAGCTTGAATTAGAGGCAATGGAGCAACGATTTAAGAATCTTGGAACAAATCTGAATGTTTCTGAAGCTATCGGTGAAGTGAAGGAATTTAAAGCTCAATTGGTCGCTACTAATCAAACCACAAAGAATTTACTTGACACTGTTAAAGACAAGGCGTGGTATGGCTGGGCGGCACAATTGGCAGGAATGTTTAGCTTTTACGATGTGATTAATGGTTTTAAGCAAGTTGCTTCTACTGTAATTGATCTGAACACACAGATTACAGAACTTGCCAAGGTATCTGAGCAATCATCTGCACAGATTTACAATGATTTTACTAGTTATGCAGATATTGCCAAAGAGGTTCGTGGAACTATTTCCGACACTATTTCAGCCACCGCTGACTGGAGTAAAAACGGTTATAGTATCCCAGATTCAAAACAATTAGCAGAAGTTTCTCAGCTTTATAAAAATGTTGGTGACGGTATCAATATCGATGAAGCAAATGAGTCACTTATTTCCACTCTGCAAGGTTTCAAACTTGGAGCTGATCAAGCAGAGCATATTATAGATGTATTTAATGAGGTCAGTAATAACGAAGCCATATCAAGCGGGGGAATAGGCGATGCCCTTCAGCGAAGTGCGGCTTCATTTAATGCGGCAAATACATCTCTGGAAAAATCTGTCGCACTTATAACTGCAACCAGACTACACAGATTGGTTGAATATATGGAAACATATATTAAGAATATATTTAATTGCCATAGAAGTCTTTATTACTATGTACCACAATATAGAGGAAACTACTATATGACGGTTTAATAACACATAGTTTAGATCTCTGGCATCCAAGAATCCTAACGTACTCCGTAGATCATACGGTGCTTGAGTCGAGGATTAAGGTTCGACGGTCATTCCCGTGTCGGGATTTGGAAATATCATGTTTGCATGATTATAAAATAAAGGTGGAAATCCTGAATATCCAAATCATTAGAAGTAAGGCGCAAATCACAAATGGCGTGAGTGAAATTCTCTTAAATTGAAAAGGTATACCCCAAACAGATAGTGCTGTGGGTGAAGACATGACCTACTCACTATGGAGACATAGTGTATATGCTATTAGTTTAATAAAGGAATGAATGGAATGAAAAATAAATATAAATGTGAATCCGTTAGATTGTGTAGGTTTCTTTATGGATTGGGATTTGATAAAGAATCCGTATATGAAAACGGAAAGGAATATTGGCTTTTTGAGAAGTCTGATGATTTACAAAAATCATTGGATTTCTTTTTTTGTATGCGAAAAAAAATAAGAAATAAATAATTTTAATTTTAAGGAGCGAATGATATATGGCAAAGTATATATGTTTAAATTGTAGCAAAGAATATACATCTAGCAAAAAGAGTAGTAAGTTTTGTTCGTTAGAGTGTAAACATCAATACAATAGAATTGATTACAATTGTGATTATTGTGGTAAACACACTGTCGTTTACCGAAACAAATATGAAAAGCTACTTTCTGGTGAAAGAAAGGGAATTTATTGTTCTAAAGAGTGTGCAGATAAAGCACATACACATAAAGTAATAAATATCTGTAAAAATTGTGGAAAAGAATATTCAATATATAGAGTTTTTGGAGATATACAACAATTTTGCTCGAAAAAGTGTTTTAATGAATATAGAAAAACTCATTCAAAAGAACACGATGTCGAATGTTTATATTGTGGTAAAATCTTTAGAACAAGTAAAGACAATCAGAAATATTGTAGTTATGGTTGTTCTAGTAAGTCACAAAGAAACAGGTCTGTTTGTGTATGTGATAATTGTGGTAAACAATTTGAAAGAATAAAATCAGAAGTGAATAAAACTAAACGACACTACTGCTCCATGGAATGCAAAATTGAAGGAATGCATTGGAATGAAAATGACCTAAATATTTTAAGGAAATATTATAACAAAATTAACATCAAAGACATTCAAATGAAACTTTCTAAAAACTGGTCTTTAGCTGCAATTCGTGCGAAATCTCAACTTCTTGGCTTGGGGAAAAATAGAAAATGGTCTAATGAAGAAATTGAATTATTTAAAAGAGTTTATCCAACTCAACCATTAAATGAAGTATTAAAATTATTTCCAAACAGAACGGAAACATCATTATTACATCAAGGACAAATACTAGGAATTACGAGTAAATTTTATAATGATAGGATTTATACAGATGAAGAACTTGAATTCTATATAAATAATTATCTTGTAATGTCGGATCAAGAACTATATGAAAAATTCCACAAACATACTCCGTATGGGATTCATCAAAAACTATATAACCTTGGTTATAAAAGACCATACGAAATAAAGAAAGATGGATATACAAAATTACAAGAATTTATGCGGTCGAGATTAAGGACGTGGTCAAAAGAAGTTAGAGAATATTATAATTATACATGCTGTTTGACTGGAAAACATTCTAATATTGTTGTACATCATTGTAGAGGGTTTAGTTTATTATTTGATGAAACAATTGAGATTTTAAATTTTGATCTAAAAGACAATTTTGTTGATTATACTGATGATGAGTTAATAATATTTGCAAATAAATTTCTTGAAATTCAAGAATATTATAATGCATATGTCTGTATAACTGAAAGTATACATAAATTATTTCACAAAATATATGGTTATGGTGATAATACTGTTGAACAATGGAATGAGTTTGTTCTTGATTATAAAAATGATAAATATAAAAATGTAGCATAAGATATATAATAGCATATAGCTTGGAGTTGTGACCCAAGTAAATATTAATGGAATAGTGTACTTCAAGACCCTGAAAAGGTCGGAAATATGTGGAAAACTGTAAGTGCCAGGATTCGTGGAGCTGACACTGAATTAAAGGATATGGGCGAAGACACAGATGGAATGGTCGAGTCCACATCAAAATTACAGAAATTAATTAAAGGTATGACTGGTTTCGATATTATGGAATCAGACGGCAAAACCTTTAAAGATATATATGATATCGTAAGTGGCATCAGTGAAAAATGGCAGGATTTAAATGATATTGATCGTGCTAGTCTCTTAGAGAAATTAGCTGGGAAAAACCAAAGCAATGCCTTAGCAGCCGCATTGAATTCACCGGACATCCTAAAGAAATCGTACGAAGAAGCAACCAATGCAGAAGGTTCAGCTCGTGAAGAAAATGAGGAATATGCAAAATCAATTCAGGCTTCGATTGACTTAACAAAGGCAAAATTAGAAGAATTATCTGCCGATCTCCTGTCCTCAGATTTTCTCAAGGGTGCGATTGACGCTGGAGGAAAATTTATTGATGTCTTAGATGGTATTGTAAAAAGCGGAAGTGCAATACCGGCTGTAGCGACTGCTATTTCAGCAGCTCTCTCATTTAAAAACGTAGGTAGGGTAAAAATTGTTGCCCTCATGTAATATGCCTACTATAATATTGTTTCTTGGTCAAAGATCAAGTTTTAAATATTATCCTTTGTGAAATACACAATTGAATCTCGTGTGGAATAAACCACCGTATACATATTTTATGTATAGCAGATATGGTATCCCTCTACATTATGGATACACCCTTTTGCAATTAAGGGGCTTGAAAGTCGGTATACAAATATTATGACTCTCCTCAGTGGTGACACAAAAGGCTATAGTGACACTATAATATTTGACGACTAACGAGCAGATGACAGCGTACAGAATGTACATAAATTCTTTTAAGGAGGAAATCTCACTAGGTGAGTGCTAATCTCAACGACTACCAGGGCGGGTGGTATAAAGTGAAATTCTTTATACTGCAAGGCATAGTCTGTACTTTGCTGTGTGTGGCGGTTAGTAATTGCGTTCGCAGATTTATCACTGCGTTTACCACATAAAAATATTCAGGCTGATTAAATCAGTTGTTTGAACCATTGTCGATTCCTACAATGGTGAATAAATGATAAAATGGAATATTGATAACAATATTGTTCTCAACAAAAAATAGACAAATTTTCATAAATTTTCACAATATCCTCATTGACAAATTTTGGTATTTGTACTATGGTTATCAGTAACAAAAACATCAAAATTTTGCATTTTTGAAGGAGGATACACTTATGGATTACAATCCAAAAACAAAGCCGTTATCTACTCTTGTGCGTGAAATCAGTAAGGGTAAATATGATTTCGAATGTCAGTATCAACGTGAAGAAGGTCAATGGAATCGGTATAAACGTAGCCTATTAATTGATTCCTTACTACGTTCTATCCCTCTTGATCCTACCAGAGTGCGTTTAAAAGATGATGGAATTATGGAAGTATTTGACGGCAAACAGCGAATGACAACTATCAGAGATTACTTTGATAATCAGTTTGCTTTGTCAAAAGAGTTAGAACCTGTCAAAATTGATGGAGTCTCATATGATATTGCTGGTAAAAAGTTTAAGAAACTTGACGAAGAGGTACAAGCACAATTAAAAACTTGTTCCTTGGTAGTATATGTATTCACCAATTGTACCATTGCTGATGTTAAGGAAATGTTTGCACGTCAGAATAGTGGAGTTAAATTGAATAATCGCCAACTTCGTGTATTGGCAATGAGTGACGAATTGAATCAAACATTATATTCACTTACTCATCTTTCATATGCAGATAAGTTCTTTACTCCTGCACAGCGAAAGAATGCAACAGATCGTGATTGTCTCTTACAGACATTGATGCTTATTGAGACAACACCTGAGCATAACTATACTTCATTTCGTTCAGGAGATATGGATAAATTCGCTGCAATGTATTCAGATCATATGGACACAGGCAAGCTTACCGTACTGGAGGATGCATTAAAGTCTCTTAGTGATGCTTTTGAAAACGAAACTGAGAAGATTCGTATTAAATCCAGCACTATCCCATTTGTACTGTATGGAGCATATAAGGTAAAAAGAGATAAGTCCGTAGGCTTTGCCAAGTATTTTGCTATGGTAAAGGACTTTTTACAGACATATGATCAGAATAAGGAATATACGGATTTATTGCAGTCTAAGACATCTTCATCCGAGTCAGTACAGGCAAGATTGGATTATTGGAAAGCTCAGATAAAAGCCTTATAAATTGTATGTTTTTGTATATTTTGCACAGATTGGTGGGTTATTTTTGTGTAACATCACCAATAAAATCTGTGTATAATATAGATAAGAAATCAGAGATGATTTCAAAAAATACGCCTCACAATGTGCGACAAAGAAACATTGTTTATTCAAATGCACTTCGCAATGTGTGCTAAACATTACTTATGCAAATACGCCTCACAATGTGCGACAAAGAAACATTGTTATGAGCCAATGTTAAATACGTTGGCTCATTTTACATAGGGAGAAAATATGGATCAAAATGGAATGTATTACATTACCGATGATTTTAAAAATCTTATCAGAAGTCTTGGTGGAGAATGGAATGATAGGAAGAAAAGACCTATTGTTTGTTTAATAAAATCTACAGAATCTGACAATTTATATTGGGCTATCCCTGTTGGTAAAATTAATCATAGGGATCAACAGGCAATGGAGAGAATTCAGTCTTATATAAATAAACCTAATAGAGATCTAAGAAGTTGTTATTATCATTTGGGTAGGACAACAAATAAATCTATATTTTTCATTTCAGACGCAATTCCTATCACTGATAAATATATTTTGGAAGAGCACAAAGGGGCTGATAATAAGCCTTATGTAATCAAAAATCCTATTCTATTAAATGCTTTATGTTATAAACTAAATCGAATCTTAAATTTTGAAGCATCTAAACAAAATTATTTTAGACAGCATATTACAGATGTTAAAAACTATCTTATTCAAGAATTAGAAGCGGATCAACAAGAGATTGCAGCATCAGAAGAAGACACCAACTAAGGTGTCTTTTCTTATACACTCTCCTCTCCCATCAATTCATACAATGCTTCTCTCAGGATCTGGTTATTTGTTTGGATTGCAGTAAACATAATCCCCATCAATAACGCATTAGAATCAATATCATCGGTGAGATGTAGAGTTGCGTTCATACTTTGCAGCTCTACTTGATATTTGTGAATATTCTGAACTAATGTCTGCATGATTTTTGGTGTAACTGTGGTTGTAGCGGTTAATATTGCTGTGTCGATTTGTTCTTTTGTGTAGTTCATGGTTGCTCTCCTTTGTCTCCAATGTGTTATTACTGCATATAATATCATATATAATACAAATAGTATACAATAAACATATGTTCCGTATAGTATTTTGTCGATTGCTGGTATATAATGGTAATAAATAAAATTATAAGGAGATATAATTATGAATGATTCTATTACGAAGATGACAGATATTATACATGGGACAATTTATTTGAGTGAAATTGAGAAAATTATTATATCCACTCCGTTATTTAATCGATTACATTATATTTCGCAGGCATCGACTGTATATTTAACATATCCATCGAATAATTCAAAACGATTTGATCATTCAATTGGAACTATGGCTTTATGTGGTGATATATTTTACTACAGTTTGTGTAATACTGAAAAAGACACTATTACTTCCTTTTTTAAGGACTGTAGTAATGAAATTGAATTAATTGAAAAGGAATGGCATGAAACAGACGAGTCTCCCAAAGTTCACAATTTTTTAGATAAATTTGGAGATACTAATGCTATTCGTGGAATTCCCTATTTAAAAAACTTATCATTGATTAACGGAATATATAATAGATATATTCCTAGTAACATACCTGAAGAGTATCAGAATTTTTATATTACGTTATTTGAAGCAATTCGTGTGGCGGGGTTATTACATGATATTGGACATCCACCATTTTCTCATGTTGTTGAATATGGTCTAGGTTTAGCTTATAAAGATGTAAAAAAATCGTCATCTCTTCATAAAGCATTATATGATATTTTACAGAAAAACAATGAAATACATGAAGAAATTGGAAATACAATATTTGACAGTCTTTCAAAATCTTTCTTACAAAATGTCGATCAAAATGATGCAAAATGTTGTTACTATTATTTGATGGTTTTTGATTTATCAGAAAAGATTTTAAATAATTATAACACGTTTTTTAAAGATATTCATCGTATCGTTGCCGGTTCATTAGATGGAGATCGATTAGATAATATAAATCGAGATTCATTTATGACGGGATTTAATAGAGAACTAATTAATTATAATTATTTTGTTAATTCTATGGTTTTGGTTGGAGATAGCGAAAATGGTTATATGTTTTGCCCTGATATAAAGACTTTAACTAGCATAGAAGAATGTTTTTCTAAACGATGGAAGAATTACAGATGTATGACTCATCATCATAAAGTAATCAAAACTAATTATATGCTGCAAATGATTGTTTACTATTTAGCAACTGAATATTGTGACAATGAAGGTAATACGAAACAATCTGATGCATTATTTTTACCATATGATATTTCGGGGTTATGGTTGCCAATGACAAAAACATCAGTCAATAAATTAAAGATAAATCGTTTTATTCAATGGAATGATAATTGGCTTATGACTGTTTTGCAAAAAAAATACTTAGAGATGTTTCTTGATGATAATAAGGCAATTAGGTCAACTCCTTTGTATTATTTTCTTGAGGAGTTGATTGAAAATAAACATAATTATCGTTCTATTGTTAAACGATATGAAGATTATGCAATTATTGATCAAACTTTTCACGATGATTTTGCAAAATATTTTAAAGATATAGTTCAACAATATCAAGAGTTTGATAAAAATATAAATGATGAAGAACGTGAAAAAAGAAAAACAGATGCCACAACATCGAACATTGACAAATTTATAAAGAGTTTTGCAGCATTGGATTTTGATTGCACTAGTGGTGCGTTTATATCATCTAAAATTGCCTTTTTGGTATCATTATTTACCCCAAAGGACAATTTATTTGATATAATTGGTAAGAATATTAAAGATGAATTTTTGGAAAAATATAAATATGATCTCGACGACTGTTTTATAGTGGCAAAGAAATTAAAAATTGGTACAGACAGTCTGTTGAGTTTATATGATACAAGAACCAAGAAATCCAAAAAGTTTGTTGATATAAGTCATATTGATCAAACGTTGCGAGCGGAGCATTCATATATACCAGAATTTTATGTTTATGCAAAATGGAAAAATAATCAAGTGGTACAAAGTGGAATGATTACCCAGATGCAGAAAGATCTTGGTAAAATTGCGTCTAAATGTGTTAATGATTTTATTGATAAAACCTTTGTTGCCTATTTACAAAATGAATAAGATATAGTATACTATCTCTATGTGTGCCAGGGAGGATTTGAGTATGTGCATAATCAATATAGATATACAAACAAGAAATGATTTGTATTTCGCAATTACTAATAATATTTTAACTTTGAAAAAAAAAGTTTTTACTGTCGATGATGTTATGGATGATTTAGAAAAGCATAACATTACAGAAGAAAATGTTCCGGTTTCTCAGGGTAACTTGAAAAAGAGTGTTGAAATTTGTATTCAAAATCTAATTGAACATGGTAAAGTTATTGAAGAACCACGAACTTATATTTTGGCAGACAAGTAAAAAATGAATAATGAAAAGGCACACAGTGAGGGTATATTTAAACACCAGCTATAATAATAGCTGGTGTTTTTTACTATATGGATACCATAATATTTTAGTTTATTATGTTTATATAAAACTGTTTGATGTGCCCTTTGAAAAGGTAATATCCTGTATGATTTATTCATTGAAGTATGAATGTGGTCTTGAGATACCACTAAAACTTATTTGTGGTATTGATGTTGCTGGAATGCAGAATAATATTGTTTTATTGCATTTGTGTAAGATAAATATGTCTTATTTTGTTATTTAAAAGAAGGTGCTTTTCATAAGGTGCCTTCTTTTAAATAAAATATAATAAAAGACCAGCAATATGCCGGTCTTTTATTATCATCCTTATATTTTGTTTACCACTTACAACCACAATTCCTACAAACCATACTCTTCCCAACATCACTACTTGCTAATCCAAACAAACCAGCAGATAACCAACGCTTTGTACCTGAGATTTTTTGGATATTAGTAGATCCACAAGTAGGGCATTTTGGGGTGTTATCAACTGTTGGCTGAATAGGAATGTCATTATGAAACGAAGTGTAATCAATATATTTAGCTTGCTTTTGTCTTTCTAATTGTAATAAATAGGATGAAATTTTGTCAAAACCACAGTGCGGGCAAGCTCGCACTGAATCATCAATTTGCTGAGAACATTGTGGACAAATAATTTTTCCCATATTTAATACCTCCAAAATAAACAGTATAAACAATTAATTCATTCTACCATACATAGTTAATAATTACAAGCCTCAAACTATTGTAATTATAGTATGATATTTAAAACACAAAATGATGAGTTTGGTAGAATGGAAATAAAGCCTAATCAAAATCTACTAAGCATATTTAATGGTGATTTTTTTAAAAGACAGCAATTATTATCAGAGAGCGACATTAAAGCAATTGAAACATATAATGCAGAAATTGGTAAATGCGTTGGTTCGCAGACAGCATTTTATCGAACTATGCAAAATACTTCTCAAGAAGCACAAAATGTTGTGGCAGCAGCGAATGGTGGTAAGGTTGCGATAGGAGATTTAACCAAAGCTTCCAAAGCTGGCGAATTAGGAATGAAAGCTCTTGCTATGGCAGGCAATATGCTTGTTTCTTTCCTGATTGGATCATTTATCAGTGTTGCTTTTGAAGTAGCAAATGCATCTAACGAAATTGCAGATTCCGCACAGCAAATCGGTTCTTCGTTCAAAGAAACTACCTCTGATCTTGATGATTATCAGATAAAAGTCGAGGATCTTCAGGAAACAATCAACGACTCTTCCTCTTCTATTTCTGACGTTAGAGATGCAAGAAAAGAACTGATGTCGATTCAGGATGAGCTTATTGAAAAATATGGCACAGAAGAAGATAGCGTTAAGCGTATTACTGATGCGGTAAATGGCGAATCCGATGCTTGGGATAAACTCAAGAAAAAGAAATGGACTCGAGCTAAGAACGAATTTGATGATACTGGGAAAGATGGTATTCTTAAAGGATTGGGTAGGAATATATCTAATTTCTTTAATGGCTATACAAATAATACTGACAGAATGAAGAAAGAATATGGCGATTATTCTGTTGATATTAGTACAGGCAATATTACCGGTGACAAAAACCGAAAACAAGCGGAAGAAATCTTGTCTAAGTTTGGTGAATTGACGAACAGTGCAAATAATTCAGCAGTGAAACAACTCACCATTAAAGGTAATGCAGAGGATGTTTATAATACTCTTCTGAATATTCAGTCTGTTTTTAACGATCTTAATAATGATTCAATCGGTAGAAACAGCTCTTTTGTAACTGAACTTGGTAATATGGCTAATGCTGCTGACAAGGTAGTTCAAAAGTACCAAGATTTCTGGACTGAATACGTCCTTAACGAAGAAATCTTATCTAAGGGAAGTAAATATACATCGACTTATAAAGACATTCTTGATGATTATGATAAGTATCAAAAAGCCTTAGAGGATGGTAATCAGGAAACAATCGATGATACTAAACAAACCTTAATTGAAGCTCTTTCTGATGCAATGGATACAGCAGAGGCAAATGGAGATGATGACATAGTATCATTTTTCCAAGATATGTATCCTGATATAAAAGCCGAAGTAGCGTCTTGGAGGTTTGAAGTCAAATTTGACGCTAATACAGATGGTTTAAAAGATGAGGTAAAAGACCCATTAAAGGTATTAAAAGGATTCTCTAGTGATGAGTTAAAATCAGATGTTTTTGATCCCAATAAAGCCACAAAAGAACAACAAGATGCTTATAATAAGCTAATTAGTGTTGCAGATCAGTATGGATTAACTATAGATGATTTAATTGAAAAACTACAGAAGATGGGATTATTATCTTCTGATGCTGAAAAACTCTATGACAAAACAGTTAAGCGTTTTAAAGCAGGTTCCAATTCCAAGAAAAAGAATTTAGATGAAGCTGAACAAAATCTGCAAAACGAGTATGATAAAATCACCGGAAAGAATGGTCAACGTGATTTCCAACTCGGTGCATATGAAAAACAGATTAAGAACGGTACACTTCAGTCTAAATATGGCAACGTTGACATGGATCATCGTAAGGTTATCCAGTATGATCAGGATTATTTAAAAAAGCACAAAGATGTGTTGAAATCATGGGTAACTGAGAAGGATGAAGAAGGTCGTACAATTAGTACAAAATATTCCGAAGTCGCTGACGCAATTAAAAATGGCGAACAAATGGTGGATACTGTTTGGGGACAATCTGAACGTTTTGGTGAAGATTTAAATGGTAAAGGTTGGGAAGTTGCATTTACTCCTATTCTACCTGATGGAACATTTTTATCAAGTGACACGGTTCATAAATACATTAATAAAATTCTCGAAAAAGCATATGCCAATGATGGAAAAGTAACCGAAGATGAACTCACTAAGATTGACGCAGAGGGAATTAAGGTCGGTAATACTTTTGTTCATGGTATTTTTGCAGGCATTGACGACAGTGAAGAATATGATAATAATGGCAACTGGGCAGAGGTCGTTGGACGTTTGATGCATTTTTCTGGTGATTCTGGTGCTATTTCACTTGCGAAAAAAGGTATCGAGAAAGCCAAAAAGTTCTTTGGACAAGACGACCAATCAAAGATTGAAAAATTCTTAAAGTCAGAAGGATTGACTTCGAAAGCGGATATTGAATACTTTAATAAAGTAACGTCTGACGCAACAAGTGCAGCAGAAGCTATTAAAATGTATAATGCCGCCAAAAAGAAAAAGAAAGAAGCCGATCAGGAAGATTCTACTACTCAATATAGTTCATTCAAACAAGGTTGGAAAGATCTTGATGATCCCACAGATGATACATTTAAGAATACGAAATCAGATCTGAATACATTGGCTAAAGCCGGTCAATTAACACAAAAAACTTTCAATAAAGTTCCTGGTGCTAAAAAATGGGCAGAGTCTTTCAAAGAACTTGGTTTATCAACAAAGGATGTTATTGATCGTATCAACAAAATGCAAACCGCATCTGATCAGTTATCATCAATGAAATCTGGTATCTCTTCTATCTCTTCTGTATTGGCAGAAAAGAAAGACAATACAAAACATAAAAAGACTCGAAATGTAGGTATTGGTGCAGATACATTAGCTGGATTTGATGACACCATTAAAGACCTCAAAACTTGGAAAGAATTCGAAAAGACTTTAGGTAATGGAGCAAGTTCTATGGCTGATTGCCAAAAGGTTGCGAATAAATTAGCAACTGAATGGGTAAACAGCAACAATTTCTTGGCAAATCTTAATGGAACGAATCAGGAGTATTATAAATCTACTCTTCGTGAAATGGGGGTCGTCAACGCAGATGCCGTTGTACATAAAGCTTGGGTGCAGATTGCAAAACCTGAAAGAGATGTTAAGAATGAGTTAAAGAACAAGGGGATTGAGCTTGCTGACGCTACGTGGGAGGATGTTTACGGTACAAAAGCATATAGTAACGCATCTAAAGAAGCACAAAAATCTTTGCAATACCTATATGCTCAAGAGAATATCTTAGCAAATAGTGATCTTGGTTTACAAGAAAAAGTTAATCAATTATCTGACTTTATTAAAAAGACGTTGGGTGCTGCTGAGGCTAGTAAAATCTTTGCTGAAACTATGCATCAAGTGGCAAAAGCTGAAAAAGGTGGCTGGAGTACACTAGATTATCAAAAGTCATTTAATAAAAATTATATTGATCAGTATAATAAAAAGATGAATAAGATTAATCTTGGTGTTAAAGTAACTCCAAATCCTACATCATCTGGCTCAGGTTCAAAACAAGGGAAGACTAAGAACAGCAAATCCAAAGACTCCAAGCAGGAAATCGACTGGATTGCACGTAAACTTGAAGTTCTACAGAAAGCCATTGATACCACTTCTGGTAAACTTCAGAACCTTTTCTCAATCAAAGCCAAAAAGAATAATATCAATAAGCAGATCACTGAGACTACTGCTCTACTCAAGGCAAATCGTAAGGCTGCTAAGGCGTATACTGCCGAAGCTAATAAGGTTAAACTTGGTGGTAAATTAAAAGCTAAGGTTCGTTCCGGCGATTATGATATTACGAAATACAGCTCAAAGACGGCAGATAAGATCAATAAGTACCAAGATCTTATTGACAAAGCACGGGAAGCACAAGATGCAGTACAGGATAATATTGCCTCTATTCGTGACTTGAATCAGCAGAAGCTTGATAATATCACTACTTGGTATGATAAATTACTCGATCGAATCAATGCAATCACTTCAAAGTTCCAAACGAAAACAGATTTAACAGCAAAGATTCGTGGTATGCTTGGTAAGTCTGAAACTGGTACAACGACTGAGTATAACAATACTCTCTCAAGCCAGAACAATGCACTAAAAACAAGTAGAACTAAGTACAATAAGTATAACGCCGAACGTAAAGAACAGCGTAGTAAACTGATTGGTGACAATAAATCTAATCGTCAGGCAACTAAGGAGTTCTTGGAAAGATCTGGTTTATCGAAAAAGCAGATTGCCAAGGAAATGAAGAAGTTTGATAAAAAGAATGATCTGACAAAAGAGCTTGCGGATTTTGATGCTACTACTGAAGCGGAAGTTGCCAAGTTAAAAGAAGATGTTTGGTCTGCTATGTCAGATATGCTTGAAACAGCGCAGGCACTGGCAAATGTACCAATGGAGAAACTTAACGTTGCGCTGGACAACTTGGATACAAAATTCTCATCTTTGGAGAAGAGTGCAAACCGTGCCTCTACACAGCTTGAGAATGTTGGTACTGGTTTAGATTACTTTATTAAAACAAATCAGAGCCAGCTCAGTATTAAGAATCAAGAAATTTCAAAAGCTCGTAAGACATTAAGTGAGACTGTAAATAATCGTGATGTTGCTCAGAATGAGTTAATTAAACGTGGTATCAATCCGGCAACTATTACAGATTCGACCAGTTTAAAATCTGTTGTAAATGCTCTAGGTGCAAAAAGTGACTACGAAGGTATTAACTGGGCTACTAAATATCTTGCTAGTATATCCGCAGTGGATGACGCCTATAAGAAGGTCATTAATTTGACCGAAGATTATAGAGACACTGTTGATTCATTAGCAGAAAGTCTTGTTAGTGCCGAAGATAAACTTGCTGATAAGAATCGTGATCAGGATACGAAAGAGCATGAACGTGACGAGAAAAAGTGGGCTTACACTGATGATAGTAAATCTGATCGACTGGCAACGATTACGGCGAATCTGCTATCCAATCGTAAAAACTATGAATCTTATTTTACCCAGGCTGACAAGAGAAAGTCACAAGCGGCTGAACAGGCACAACAGGTATGGAATTGGGCTAATTTTAGTCGTGCTGATGGATATTGGCGTTCAGACGAACAAAAAGCAACCATTCAGTCTCTTGCTAAATGGGCAGAAAAGGTACAGACATTCGATCCGAACACAGATGATGTAGGTGATTTCTACTTATCTGAGGAAGTCCAGAAACAGATAGCCCAAGGAATATCTGAAGGCTGGATGCATCCAGATATGGCAAGCTATGTAGCCAATGCCAACCAATACCTCTTGTCATCTAACACAGCCGCCGAGAATGGTAAAGATGCCAAGGCGACATATGATTACGAAACAGTTGGACAGTCCTTCAAGGATATCTTCTCTATTATCACAAATGAAGCTGACAGGTCTGTAGCTGTTGTTCAGCGTAACATTGATGCGATCGAGAACTCTTTAGAGGATAATCTACTGGCTGATAAGTCAGATTCATATAAGAAAGAAGCGGCTAACTATCAGACGCAGGAAGATATTTATAACAACGAAGTTGCCGAGCTAAAGCAACAATTAGCAATAGCAGAGTCTCAAGGCTTAAAGAAAGGTTCTGATACATGGAACGAGTTAATGGATCAGATCTATACTGCTGAGGATAATGCGGCTAAGGCAGCGCAGAGTTATACAGAAGCGATAGTCAATGCATTTAATGCTGTCGGTGATGTTGCTGATCGAAAGGTAACTGAGATTGGTAAGAGTCTTTCTAAGTTGGATACACAGATTTCTTTGTATGAGGCACAGGGACACTTCATCACATCTGACTTCTACAGTTCAGAAGGTGATTATTACCAGCAACAGCAGGAAGCGCAATTGAAGAAAGCGGCTGATCTACAGGCTGAATTAGATGCTGATGTTGCTAGTGGTGATATAAAAGAGTATTCTGCTCGTTGGTATGAAATGAAGGACAAGATTGACGAAGCCAGTCAGTCAGCGGCAGAATGTGGGGTTAAGGTTGCTGAAGCCACTAAGAATGCTTTTGATGCTATTTTGCAGATGGGTGAAAAGAGCCGTGAAGCCATTTCTCGTATGAACGATGAAGCAGACTTCTATCAGAACATTCTTGGTAGAGATAAGACTGTAGACGATAAGACCGGTGCTTTCACAGAAAACGGTGTTGCTTCTATCTCGCTGTCATATGAAAAGATGACAAATGACATGGTTTTGAATAACAAAATCAAAGAACAGATTGATGCCGTCAAAGCACGTTTCAACAATGGTAACAATCCTGAATATGGTGTTGAAAAGTATAATGAGGATATGGATAATCTCCTGTCTCAGCAACGTGAAGCAATCAAGAATTACTATGATGAGCGTGAAGCTGTAATGTCACTTGTACAGGATGGATTTGAAAAACAGCTTGAATACTTGCAGAAAATTATTGACAAGTATAAGGAAGCTATGAATAAGGCTTCTGATCTCAGAGATTACCAGAATAATGTGGATGAAGCCACTAAGAACATTGCTTCACTTGAAAAGCAGCTTGCTGTAATTCAGGGTAACGATTCTGAAGAAGGACATGCTACTGCTCAGTCTTTGCAGAAACAGTTAGATGAAGCTCAGAAAAATCTGGACGATCTTGAATGGGATAAGAAGAAATCTGATATGGAGGAGATCCTTGATAACCTCTATGAAGATGCACAAGATTTTGTAGATGAGAAACTTACTCAGATCACAGATTCTATCGATCAGATCCGTGATCTTCTTCCAGAGAATGCAAAAGTTGTATCTGATACTTTGACTAAGATTGACGATGCATGGGGTACGAGAATGTCTGAACATTTCTCTGACGCTGTGAAACTTGGCGATTATTCTACGATTACGAACACCATTGAATCTTCGGCTGAGAAGATTGCTAACAATGTATACGCTGTAGAACAAGCACTTCTTCAGAGAACTCCTGCTCCAGATGGTACGATTGATAGTGGCAGTCATAGCGGAAATTCTGGGTCAACTAGTACTGGTAGTAGCACAAGCGGTACGACTAACGGATCGAGTCAAAATACAGTTACTCCTAAACCAAAGGTTGCTTCTGAAAACGATTTGAAGTCTATCGTGAAGAAGTATTTGATCAACGGTGCTATTCCGACATATAACGAAGAAAGCAATGCCCGTAAAAGTTTGGATGCATTAACATATGATGCAACAGGTGATGGTACTTTGTTTTCTGATAAGTTGCATATGAGCGGAAAGATACCAGATTCAAATGTTCCAAAACTTTTAACCGCTTTAGGACTTGATAAAGCAACCGCTATGCCTCTTAGTATGCAGATCGCTGCTCTTGAGAGTGAATTGCGTAAACGTATTAAGATGGGCGGATTCTCTAAAGGTGGTATTATTGAGCAGATCAATAAACAGGTACGTTCGAATGGTGATGATGTAATCATTTCCGCAAAGGATGGTGAGGGTATTCTTACTCCTCAACAGACTGCTATGATGCAGAAGTTTATCAGTGAAATGCCATCATTGGTAAGTATTTCTGATATTAAGACACCTACTTTACCGGTTGCACAGAATACTGCTAAGATGGTTAATGTGGAACTTAGTGATATGCACTTTGATCTTCCAAACGTTACCGACACGGATAGCTTTATCAATGCTTGGAAAACAGATAATAAGATGAAGAATTTCGTGTCAGATGTCGTAGCTGGTGCTGTGACTGGCGACAACTCAAAAGCAATGCGATACTAGACAATTAAATAATGAAACAGAGACAGTCAGGCTAATAACTTGGCTGTCTTTTTAAATAAAGAAAGAAGGATGATTGTGAAATGCTTTCATATAAACAGAAAATTGAAATTCTCGAAAGAGACAACAAGCGTCTTATGGAGGAGAACAAAAAGCTCAAAGAGCAATACACTATTGATCTCCAGCATGAGATAGAAAAGTTTAAACGTAATGAACAGGCTCTCCTTGACGAGATTCGTAAGCTCAAGGATAAAACAGAGAAGGAGCTGTTGGATTTCTATAAGGAAAAGGAAATTTACGAAGAAAAAATGAAAAAGCAGTTTGGCATCAAGAAGCCACTAAGACTTCGTAAACCAATTATGAATATTAAGATCAAGAAATAAGATGAAAGGCGGTGGTCATAGTGTATGCCACAAATGCAGAATATAATGGAGTGGCATTAAGGGATATTGGATTAACCCTTGTATCCTTTGATGGTGGTGGAGCTGGCACGATGGATGTCGGTGCAAATATCACATGGAATACTTCTAAAGCAATTAACAGTAATCGGTGGAACAGTCATGGTAAACATTATGAAAATCCACTGTCAACAAAAATTCAGGTAGCCAAATTTGACTGTGCGACAAAAAATGCTGACCCAATTACGGCTGCTGAACAGGCTTATTATAAAAGACTTTTTGAGGATGTTAATACATATAAACCTCTAAGATTTTTTGCAGACGGCTTCGAAGATATCTACTATATGTGTACTCTACAAATCAATTGGTACAATATCGGCAGTAATATCTATGGTGCAGAGATTACAGTAACATGTAATGCGCCACATGGCTTCTCTCCTATTCAATCATATGAGGTAGAAGTCGGCAAGAATGAGACATTTAAGATTTATGATGATAGTGATAAAATTGGGATTTCATCTATAGATCTGATCGAGATTCAAGCAGTCAATGCAGGTAACATCATTATCAAAAATGAGTTAAAAACGCTCTATTCCGGCGAGGAACAGAAGATGTCGATCAAGAACTGTTCTGCCGGTGAAACATTCATTATTAACGGTCAAACACTTCAAATTTCTTCAGACAATACATCACATACAGATCTGGCAAATGATTATAATTACGAGCCGATTCAATTAGTCAATTACGACAATTATTTACCAATAAACAACAAAGAACTTGTGGAGCTGGAGCAAGCGAGATTAAATACATTTACTAATCTTGGCGTTCCTGTCAAATTAAATTTAGCATATAGAACAGAAAGAACGGCGGTGATTCCTACTTGAGTAATATAAGATGTTCTGATCTTTTTAAATATAAAGTTAAGAAAAATATAGACGGATCTTTGGAATACCCAAAGATCTTTTTAATGTCAAGAAGTTTGAAAAAGCGTGGAATAATCGCTCCTATTGAATCATTGATCATCACTCCGAAGTTTAAAGATTCAGTAGAGTGTTCTTTTACGGTTTACAAGGAAAATAATGGTATTACTCTTCCACTCTTTGATCGAATCAAAGATAACTGTATCATTATGATCGAGGGATATGGACTGTTTCAGATTAAGATATCATTGCATGAAACGGATGCTGTATATAAAGAAGTAACTGGCACGACTATGCAGGCAAATGAATTGAGTCAGTGCTATTGTAAGTTGCAAATCAACACGGAAGATGATATTGCTCGTAAAGATTATAACAAAGACTACCCTACTCTCTTTTATCGTAAGGATGGTCATAAAGAAGCAAGCCTTCTACATCGCATTTTGACATATGCACCAACATATACTATTGGTCACGTTGATTCGAGTCTATGGCATATCAATCGAGAGTTTTCTTGCGATAATTCTACCGTGTATGATTTCTTCCAAACTGTCGCAGAGGAAGTTGGTTGTATCTTCGTTTTTTCTCGCTACAAAAGAGAAATTAATGTTTTCGATCTTGAAGATCACTGTGCTAATCCAGAATGTCACGGCAGTAGACGAGTTATCAATGGAGTATGTCAGAAATGTAAAAGTTCAAAATATATCGAGCCGGGGTATGGCTTAGATGCCAGCACTTACCTTGATACTCACAATCTCCTTGAAGAGATTACAGACACAATCGATGCTGATAGTATCAAGAACTGTTTCAAACTTGTCGCAGGTGATGATACTACAACAAATCTTATTGGTCAGCGATTGATCGGCAATTCTCCTTATATCTGGACTTTCTCCGATTTTGAATTAGAAGAATTTTCAGATGAGCTTAGAGAAAAATGGTTGGCGTATCAGCCATATGTGGACAAATTTCAGGAAGAATTTGACTCTGAGTGGGATATTTATAATGATTGTGTAAACAAGAAACTGTATTGGAAGTCTGGTAAAATGCCAGCCGTAGAGAATCCGACTGTGGATTCAAGTGACCCACTGCAATCATGTAAGAATATCTTCACTGAGATCACTTCTTCCATCACATATACAGCAACTTCTAAAAAGAATACTGTTGAAACTACGATCACCAGTCAGGTGCTCAATTATGCAAAGCTACTGTGTCCTGAAGGTTATGAAGTAAGTTACCAAACTGATTCTAACGGGAAAAAGATGTATAGCGCAGCCAAGGATGATAATGGTGAGATTATCAGTTTTACATCCTATCTGTATATCTGTTTGAAAAACTGCAAGGATGATCTGGATTCATCTAAGGATAAGTATTTCTATAAGTCTGACGCATGGACAATTCCGGTTAAGGCTGGATACAATATAATCGATGAGGATGGCTTATTCACCACAGATTATTTCTTGTTTATGAAGCAACAGGTCGAAGTTGCTTTCGCAAAAGCAGATATTACCTATGAACCGAAATATGATACTGATTATGATGATGGTGTAGAAAATCATCTGAATGATCCTGATTATTATAAGAACTATTTCAGAGAATATGGTATTAGCAGACTGACATCTTTTAAAGAAGCATACGATACATGTACAGTGATTCTCCTTGAACAGAACGCTTCTCTCACAGAGAACTCAGAAGATACCGATAGAAAGTATATCAAGCTTACAGGTGTACAATCAGCCGTTAGCTTATATGATGAGCTAAGCGGCAGATACCTTGCGTACTCCGCATACATCGAAGATGTCATTGCTGAATACACAAAGATTTACAATGAATATGAAAGCAAGCGTCTTGCAGCAAAGAAAAAAATTGACACGATCAATACGCAGTGTAATCTCAAAACATATCTTGGTGACGACTTATACAATGAACTGCTTACCTTTAAGAGAGAAGATACTTATGAGAATAAGAATTTTTCCTCTGATGTAGTAGACGAAGCGACTTTAATGGGAAATATTGAAGAATTTCTGATTGCCGCCAAGAATGAGATTGCGAAAGCATGTCAGCCAAAGCATGAGATTTCAGTAAAGATGGCGCAATTGCTCACAATTTCTGACTACGAAAGTGTCATGGATGCATTTGCAGTCGGTAATTATGTCCGTACTCGTATCAATGGTGAGCTTGCTAAGATGCGTATTATCTCAATTCCTATCAATTTCACTGATATCGAGCAGAGTGATGTGACATTCTCAGACACTTTAGTTGGCAATCAACAGCTTAATAATTTACAGGAACAATTTCAGAAAGCTGCGTCCTTGGCAACCAGCTTTAGCTTCGTACAAAAGCAGTCTGAGCGTAATGACAGTAAGATCAATAAGTTTGATGAAATCATTTCTGATGGTTTAGATGCAACTAAGAATATGATCATGAACTCCGAAGATCAAGAAGTGATCATGGACTCCCATGGTTTGTTGGCACGATCTTATGATGCTAATTCTAATTCGTATGAACCTGAACAGTCACGTTGGAACAAGGATGGAATTATCTTTACTGATAATAATTGGGATACAATCAAAACCGCACTCGGCAAGATTTATGTTGGCGGTGAATGGAAATATGGTTTAATTGCTGATTATATCATTGGTAATATGATCGCCGGTAAAAATCTGACTATCACTGATGGCGATCATAGTGTAGTGATTGATCAGGACGGCATTACACTAGACGGAGGTGCTATCAAATGGAAAAGTAAACTCCCCACCTCTTCTATTGACGGTTTAGACGATTCTTTACAGGGTTTCATTAAGGCAGTCGGAGATCTACAAAGTCAGATTGACGGAGAGATAACAACATGGTTTGAGGACTATGATCCTACCGATAAAAATGAACCTGCATTTACGTGGATTTCTGAGGAAGACAAAGTAAAGCATGAAGGCGATCTTTTCTATAACACTGAGACTGGTGGAGCTTTCAGATATATCTATAATTCATCTACTAAGCAACATGAATGGTCTGTTATCACAGATACGGCAATTTCACGAGCTTTAGAGAATGCTAAAAATGCACAAGATACAGCAGATGGTAAGCGTAGAGTGTTTACAGTTACGCCGTATATTCCATATGATGTAGGCGATTTATGGGCACAGGGATCTAATGGTGATTTGTATAGATGCGTTCATGCTAGAACAGACAAGGAAAAATACACCGAATCTGACTGGGAGAAAGCAACAAAATACACTGATGATTCTGCTTTGACAAACTTTATTGAAGGTGACTATAAGAAAGCCTTAGAAGATATTGGTGCGCAGATTGACGGTAAGGCTATCAGCTACTATCAGGATTCTATGCCTCATCCAGAATATAAAAACGTAGCAGATAATGATACATATAATACTTATGTGGGCGATTTATGGTATGATACCAAGTCCAATAAGACATATATGTACATTAAAACAGTCAATGAGTCTAACTATGATTACACATGGAAGTATATGGATGTACCGAAGGATTTATATGATACAATTGACGGCATTGCCACTATCTATGTTACTCTCCCATCTGATCCAAATGTGGGCGATATTCTGATTCCAAACGCTGATATAAAGTCAGACAATACCACATATTATGCTGATAAGGTGTATAAGTATACAGGTTCTGAATGGAAAGAAATCAAGTATACCGATGATGAAGCATGGAAGAATTGGATCAGCGATTCAGGTGAGTTTGGCAAATATAAATCTGATATCCAGTCACAGTTAGATGGTAAATCCGAAACAACTTATGGTGGATCTACACCACCTACAAATCCAGAAACAGGTGATCTATGGTTCTGCACTAATGGCTCTGCGGGATATGATGCTAACAAAGCATATATGTTTGATGGAACAACTTGGCAGGAATCTAACGGTGTACCTGATTCTGTATGGGATATTGCGGATGGTAAATCAAGCATCTTTGTCACAAAACCAGCCAAAGCTATTTCGTCTGTGGACAATAATTTTTACCATAAAAACGACTTATGGATTCTTGAATCTGATGATATCTTAACAGGTCACACTAAGGGAACTGTTATGGTTGCTACGGCTGATTCTACAACTTTCAATGTATCGGATTGGACTGAAAAGGTTAAATATACAGATGACACGAAGGCAAATGCCGTAGAGAAATCTCTGACTGATTACAAGAAAGAAATCGCTGACTTCCAGACACAGGTTGATTCTCAATTTTCTGTTGCTGGAGTAACACGAATTGGTCAAGATTATGTATTTGCCCCAAAAATTGCAGCAGGATATATGTATATCACAAAAGATGGGTGCTCTGTACAGATTGATCCGGCGCAGTCTTACGATCCTAATAACGATAAGATTATCTCGGTTACTGCCAAAAACGAAGATGTGTTTTATGTAAATCGTGATGGCGATGCATACCTTAAAGGTATTATCACTGCGACTGGGGGTAGTTTTGCCAACGGCAAGCTTAGAATCGATGATGACGGATTAACTCTAAAATCTGGTCAGTCAATCAAATGGGAAACAGATGCTCCTGTCAGTTCTATGACAGAAGAATATCTGTTATCAACCAGTGCTACAGATGCTCCTGCGCAGAATGACAAAAATTGGTCAACCACTGCTCCATCGTGGGCAGATGGCAAGTACATGTGGAAAAAGACTACAATGACAGATACCAACGGCGTTCAGGATATTACGATTGTTTGTCTGAGCGGAGCAACAGGTCAAAAAGGCAAGGATGGCGAGAACGGAAAAGACGGCGTATCTCCTACTGCTACGATCACAAAAAATGGTGATACGACTACAATTACCATTACGGATAAGGATGGCACACACACAGAAACCGTCAAAGATGGGATAAACGGAGAAAATGGAAAAGATGGTAATGACGGTAAAGATGCATATACTATAGTGCTATCAAATGAATCTCACACGTTTGCTGGATCTATTGACACCGCTTTAGCCGGTAATACAACATGTGTGATCACTGCCTATAAGGGCATTACTAAGCAGAATGTAACCATCGGTACGGTAACAGGTGCGCCTAGTGGGATGTCTGTCCTTATCTCAAACAATGGATCTACAAACGCCACGCTCACGATCACAGTTACGACTGCTATGCAAACCGCAAACGGAACACTCACTATCCCGATTACAATAGACGGTCAAAGTTTTACCAAGACCTTTGCTTATGCAGTCGCATTCAAAGGAGCTACGGGTGCTAAGGGGGATGACGGTTATACACCTGTTAAAAACGTAGATTATTTTGATGGAATCAACGGTAAAGACGGTACTGATGGTAAAGACGGTACATCTTCATATACTTGGATTCGTTACGCTACCGATGTCAATGGATCTAATATGACAGCTACACCAAGTAATTCAACAACTTACATTGGCACGGCAGTTACAACAACCAATACTGCTCCAACGGCAAGTGCTTATACATGGTCAAAATATGTTGGTGATCAAGGTGTTCCTGGCGAAAAAGGTGACGATGGCGATTCTGCCACGACATATTATATTCAAGCAAACACGGATATTATCGTGTCCAATATGTTCTTAAAATATTCCACTTCTACTATTACACAATGTTTCAGTCCATATCAAATCATAGTATCACTTTATAAGCGTGTTGGTGATAGTGCAACAATGACACCTTATAATGGCTATATTGAGATCTTAGAAGAGTCTGATAATATGAGTAACCGTTACTTCTCTTCCTCTGCCGAAAGTAGTACAACGTATACAATGGTCAATAAGGAAACGACTGAATTGACGTGTTGCATGTATGCCAGTGATGGTAAGACAAAACTGGATTCTATGACAATTCCAGTCATTATGAGCGATAATATTGTTAAGACGATTAAACAATATAATCTCTCGTCCTCTAAAACAGAAGCTAATGGTATTCAATGGATAGACAAACAACCAACATGGTCAAATGGCAATTATATCTGGACGAGATCTTATACCAAATATGAGTCTGGTTATGAAATTATTCAGGATTTGATGTATGATGATGGATTGACTCAGACGTTACAGGATTTTACGGACTTCAATACGAAGGTAGATACAGTATTAAATAATGCCCTACCATATACGGTTATTGGAGATGATTATATTATATCTCCTAAAATTGGTGGTGGCTATTTAGATATTGCGAATGCAAATTATAGAGTCCAAATAGATCCTAATAATTCGTCTGGTATTTTTCGTATTTCTAACAAGTCTGATGATTCAGATATTTTAGGCATTGACGCACAAGGGAATGGCTATTTTACAGGTGCTATATCAATTGAGGGTGATGATGGTAATTTGGATCGTATGCAAGTACATGCTATCAAATATCAACAAGACTACTATACCAGACAAGATTATGAAAAGTTTTATAGCGGTAACAATATTGCTGTTAGCAATGCCACTGAAGCCATAGTTGTTGGTCATAGTGCGGCAACTACATGGAGCGAAATTATTGGATGGTCAGGAGGTACTTATACTGGTGGACACAATAGCGAATTTGAATTAAATACGAAACACTTGTGTTTGTATAATTATGGAGCAAAGACGCAAATTTTGTTAGATTCTTATTATCCGTCAATTACAATCGCAGATACAGATACAAAGGAAAGTACAAAGATTACTAAAAAATCTGTTTCAACAAGTGAATTTAAGCTCACAAACATGTCTCTAAGTGAAAACACTGCATCACAGATGGTTATCACTAATGACACATCTAAATCTCACGGTATTATCTTCAGAGGATATGGTAATCAAGTTGGATGTTATCCAGAGACGGATAATTTATGTCAGCTCGGTGGAACAGATAAGAAATGGTATGCAGTACATTCATATGCCTTTAATGGTGCGTCCGATAGGAAGCTCAAAACCAATATTCACGATCTCGATCCAGATTGGTCAGTATCATTTATTAACGCTATGAAGCCGTCAAGCTACCAATTCAAAGAATCATCCTATGGCAAAACACATACTGGTTTTATTGCTCAAGACGTGGAACGTGCAATGCTCGATCTTGGTATGAAGCGTACAGACTTTGCAGGACTTGTAAAAACACCGAAAAACAATACAGACCCAGAAAATAATCTTGTTGATCTGGATAACTTTGAGGGAGACGATGAGAATTATGAGTATAGTTTGCGATATGATGATTTTATCGCACCACTTGTCTCTTATTGCCAGTATCTATATACAAAGAATAAAGAATGCGAAGATAAAAATCAGGAACTTGAAAACAAATTAAATAAAATTTATGAAAAATTAGGACTCTCTGATTAGGGAGTCCTTTTTTAATGGAGGATGAAAATGGATAAACCAATTATGATCGCAATCGAAGATTTAAAGGCTAGTATTGCAAATGCTATCAATGATGCTGCACTACCAATGGCTATCGTAACACCGATCATTCGAGATGTTCTTACACAGTGTACACAGCTTGAAAGACAGCAGTACGAAATGGCTCTGAAAGAATATCAGGAAAGTCAGGAAAAGAAAGACGAATCAAAAGTTTCAGAAACAGTTAAAGCTGATGAGTAATCATCATACAAGATTGGAGGTGAAATCGTGCAAAATATACAGCACAAAATAGACCTCAATATTTCCCGACCAAATAATTTTGGTTATATACATATCGTACAAGGTGATCACGACAGTGAAGTTGTCATTGCCACGATATATGATGGGAACAAGCTATATTCAATTGATGCTCCTCAGATTTTTGTACAAGGATCGACAACTGATGGTGGATTAATTATGGTTGATGATGTCGTTGTCTCGGAAGACAAACATTCTATACAATTCCCGATTACGGCAGAAATGGCTTCTGTTGCCGGTGATGTAACGTGCATCGCAACGTTCATAAATGGCAGTCAAAAGAAATCTACATTTCCTTTTGTTATAAAAGCTACAAAAGACGTTACAGGGAGGACACCAACGACCGTAATTACCACAATCATAGATTATGTGGATCGTGCTGAAAAAGCGGCACAGGAAGCTGAGGACACGTTAAAAAGCTTTGAATATATCACAAATGAACAGATAGATAGTCTGTTCGACTAAATAATAAGGAGGGATAAATATGGCTATTTTAAATTGGGATGGATTATCACATTACGATTTTAAAATGAAAGCTAAAATCACAGAATGGCTCAATGGTAAGGCAGAAAAAGTGCATACCCACACTAAATCAGAAGTAGGTTTAGATCAGGTGGATAATACGGCAGATGTTGACAAGCCTATTTCGACTGCACAGAAGAAAAAATTTGATGCGATAGATACTGCTATTGCTGGTAAATCTTCTACTGGTCATAAACATACTAAGAGTGACATTACTGATTTTCCTGTTCTTGGAACTGCCAGTGCCAAAGATGTAGCATCAACTGGCAATGCATCTTCCACACAAGTCGTAATGGGTAACGATTCACGTCTTACTGATGCTCGTAAAGCCAGTGATGTTCAAGCATGGGCAAAGGCTGAAAATAAACCAAGTTACACAAAATTAGAAGTTGGTCTTGGCAATGTAGATAATACCAGTGATACCAATAAACCGGTTTCTACTGCACAGCAAACTGCTATTGATACCGCTTATGTCAATGCCAATAAATATACGGATAAGAAAGTTGCTGATCTTATCGGTACTGCTCCTGAAACAATGGACACTTTGGAAGAAGTTGCCGCTGCGATTCAGGAGAATAAAGATGTAGAAAAAGCACTTAATGAAGCGATTGGCAAGAAGGCTAATCAGACAGAACTTGATACCCATACTGGCAATTCTACAATCCATATTACAGCCTCTGAACGTACAAAATGGAATGCAGCAAAAACACATGCTGATTCTACTCATGCTCGTACTGATGCTACCAAAGTGACAAAATCTACGACTAATGGCAATATCAAGATTAATGATGTGGAAACGACTGTTTATACACATCCTTCTTCACACTCGATTGCTGAAGTATCTGGATTACAGACTGCTCTTGACGGTAAGGGTACATATTCTAAGCCTAGTGGTGGCATTCCTAAGAGCGATCTAGCGAGTGCTGTACAAACCAGTCTTGGTAAAGCCGACACTGCTTTACAGAGTCACCAAGACATTAGTGGAAAACAGGATAAGTCTACTGCTGTAACACATAAAGCTAGTACGGCGGTAGGCAGTACAACACAACCTGTTTATATTGCGTCTGACGGTTCTGCTACTGCCACTACTTATACATTAGGTAAGAGCGTTCCAAGTGATGCAAAGTTCACTGATACAAACACAGTCACAAATCTTGGAACGGCTTCAAATAACTACACAAATGGTAATATTCTTATTCAAGGTAGTGGAGCAACTAGTGTAACCAAGAGCGGAAACACTATTACAATATCTTCTACAGATAATAATACTGTGTATACCCACCCTACTACTGCTGGTAATAAACATATCCCGTCAGGCGGTAAGTCTGGTCAGATATTACGCTGGAGTGCGGATGGTACTGCATCATGGGGTGATGATAATAATACATGGCGTGGTATTCAGGATAATCTCTTATCCACATCTACGACTGATTCTCTGAGTGCTAATCAGGGTAAGATTTTAAATGAGACTAAAATGCCACATAAAACAATTACGACTGCAACTGATTTTAACACCTTGACAGATACATGTATTTATCATATCAAGGTGTCTAATAATACAAATGCCCCTAGCCATAATCATGGTACTTTATATGTAGATTATAATGTTGGCACACCATATCAGATTTATTTTTGTGATGGTGGATCCATTAATGCATATAAACGTTGGAGGGCATCCGGAGCATGGACTGGATGGACAGAACTCAAATTAACCGACACTACATATTCTGATGCCACCACTTCAGCACATGGTTTAATGACCGCTGCTATGGTTACTAAGCTAAATGGCATTGCTTCAGGTGCTAATAAGACCACCGTAGATAGTGAATTAAGCTCTACTTCTACCAATCCAGTACAGAATAAAGTTATCAATACCGCATTAGCAGGTAAAGCAAATTCATCTCACGGAAACCATGTGCCAGCAACACAGACAGCCAATAATGCAACATTTTTGAGAAATGATAACACATGGGCAAAAGTAACCCCTGCTAATATTGGGGCACAGTCAGCGGGAAGTTATTACACTGAGAGTGAGATGGATACTAAATTAAATAGTAAACTAAACACCTCACTAAAGGGGTCTGTAAATGGATTAGCAGAGCTTGATTCTACAGGCAAAGTACCTTCAGCACAGTTACCATCTTTCGTAGATGATGTAATCGAGGGTTATTTGTCCAGTGGTAAATTTTATAAGGAATCTGCTCATACTACTCAGATTACAGGTGAGTCAGGTAAGATTTATATTGATCTTTCAACAGAAAAGACGTATCGATGGTCAGGTAGTGCTTTTGTTGTTATTTCAGACACAATTGCCCTTGGCGAAACTTCAACTACTGCTTATCGTGGTGATAGAGGTAAGGTTGCTTATGATCATTCTCAATCAGCTCACGCAAGAACGGATGCTACGAATGTTGCGAAGTCTACGACAAACGGAAATATTAAAATTAACGGTACTGAGACAACGGTGTATACGCATCCATCAGGGACTAATCCACATGGTACAACTAAAAGCGATGTGGGGTTAGGTAATGTTGACAACACCGCAGATGCTAATAAATCTGTTAAGTACGCAACAAGTGCTGGTAGTGCTGGATGGGCAACAAAAGCAACTGCTATAGTAGATTATAACCAGACTAGTAAAAATATTCAAATTGGTTATGCTGGAGATGGAATCAAAGGTGATGCTATTAAATTTATTGCAGGATATACAGAAGGAAATGGCTCTGATGTAACTGCAAAAATTAAAGATGTGTCAAAAGATGCTCTGAAATCTTGGTTAGGATTAGGAAGTCTTGCATATAGTTCTGCTTCAATTCCTAGTGTTGGAAATGGTACTATTACCATTACTCAAAATGGTACATCTAAAGGATCATTCACGATGAACCAGAGCGGAAATACTACAATTGCGTTAACAGATACGAATACTGATACAAATACTGTTACTAACATCGGTACTGCTGCAAATAACTACACAAATGGAAATATACTTTTCCAGGGTAGTGGAGCAACGACAGTATCAAAATCTGGAAATACAATTACGATTTCTTCAACAGATACAACTTATACATTAGCGGGATTAATGGGTTCTACAGCAAAAGGATCATCTGATTATGGTGTTTATTGGAATGGATCTTCATTCGTTCAAACAAAACATATTCCAACTGTCGATAACAGTGCGACGTTTACATCTGGGAACCCTGCGGCAAGTGCTGCAATTATGACAAATGTATTGGAACATACAATGTGGTTAGAAAAGCATGTTGCTATCTCTAGTTATGGTACGACAACTTTATGTAATTTAGCAGATCAGGCAGCAAGTCATACGTCTGGTGCTTATCTAGTATTAATCAGTGGAATGACGTCAAGTTGTAAAAGTGAGATCTATTTGATCTATAATATGCAAAATAATAATAAAACATTTTATATGCAACAGGTGGCATCCGCCGGAGGCTCTAGTACAGCTTGCACATTAACTATTTCAGGGACGACACTTACAGCAACAGTACAAGGTAATTCTGCACCATATAGAAATATCTTTGTATTTCGTTGTACTATATAAGGAGGTAATCAATAATGGATGAGAAAGATACTTTTAGTATTGGAATTGACTCCGATAATTATTACTGCTTCGGAGAATATGATCGCCTTGTACAAGTGACTGAAATTCCAAATGTATTAAATGCAGAATATCTTCGAGCTTATAAATGGAATGATGAAACTTCATCTTTTGATCTTGATGAAGAAAAACTTGAAAAAATCAAAAAAGAAGTCGAACAGGAATTAAAGATTCCAACTTCAGAAGAAAGATTAACAGATCTTGAAAATGCTTTCGCAGAGCTTGCAACAATGGTTTGTGGGGGTGAGTCGTAATGATAAAGTTTTATTTCAATATGATCGTACTCGGAAGAATTACTATCGCTGATGTGCCTGATAGGTATAAAGAAGCTGTGCGGGTAATGCTTGATGAGTAATTGAGCGGCAATTTCGTACTTTTGGGTTTCTACTGCTACGGTAGATAAACAGAAATAATATTTTAGGGACACTAGAAATGGTGTCCCTATTTTTTACGATTTTGATTCGAATTTATCTTTTAGTTTTAAATACATTTTGTACATCTCATCGTCTGAAATTGATTCATCTTGTTTCCTATACGATTCAAGCACGGCTTGAGATGGTGTGGTAATAGAGCTTAATGCTTCTTCAGTTGCATGTGTGTAAAGATTTTCCGTGGAAATAGCTGTATGTCCTATTGCCAAAGCTGTGTTGACAACATTTGCTCCTTTTGAAGTATTTGCAATAGTATCCATGGTGTGCCTTAATGCATGTAGACATAATCCCTTTTGTGCTCCATTTTTCATCAACCGAACATCTCTGTCTATATCTAATTTATTGCATAAATCTTTAAAGCATATTTCCATCGATGAAATACTGCGTGGTTCGCCAGTTCTAAATGTCGGGTATAGCAAATGTTTAGGGTTATTTGTGCATTTTATGCGTGTCTGCTCCATCATATATTGTGTTACTTCAAGACATAGATCTGACATCATGACAAATCTAGCATTTTTATTTTTTGGAACCTTGATATATCGTTCAAGTCCTTGGTTTGGATCGTTATTAATATATCTCATTGCCTGAGCTTCTACAATATCTATTCTTCTTTTTTGTAGATCAATATTGTCAGTTCTTAACGCAGCAAACTCGCCTGCTCGCAAACCAGTTTCAAGGAGAAACATAACAATGGCGGCTGTTTCCCCAATATTATTTTTGTAAGCATAGTAAAACTTTCTGATGTCATCTGGTGTAAATATTTCTTTTCGATTTTTTAAGTCTTCATCACGTTTAGCATTATATTCATCTATAATTTCTTTTTTAATGGTAGCTTGTTCGGCATAATTTTCTTTTAGTAAACTCTTACCAACGAGCCATTTGCACAAGCGTTTGGTTAATTGGATAGGAACACTACAAGTTTTACGACTTTTTAGTGCTAAAATTGTATCATAGTAGTTTTGAAACACTTTTTCATTTAACATTTGAAGCTGATAGTTAGCAATTGGTTGATTATAAAAATTACAACGTAATGAGCTAACATATGATTTGTACCCAGACCCAGTTAAGTTCACTGAGATCATATTAATATATTCTGTCATATATTCACCAAAAGTTTTTGATTTATCTATTTTAGTGTCATTTCCATTAACTAATTCTTTCTCCCATGCATTTTTCGCCATCATAACGAGTGATCTGACCTGATCTTCTATTTCACGTTGATATTTCTTTGTTATTTTAATATGTTGATCAATTTTTAATTTACGTTTAAATCGTTTGGGTTTACCCGTTTTAGGATTGAGATACTGTGACTGTATTACGCACTCACACTCTCTATCATTAATCCATCTTATACTTCCTTGTCCGTTCTCTGCCCTCTGCCTAATGGTATCCATAATTACCTCCTATATATTTATCACTTTTATAGGTAAATATCACTCAGAAAATGAGAACTATCACTTTTTTCAAAACGTCATTTCTTGACGTAAAAAGTGATAGTTATAAGTGATATTATGGTAATTATAAAACGCCACCAAACACATTTCAATAATAATTATATCTAAAAATTGAATGCATTTCGTGGCGTTTTGTTGTGTATTATTGCCAAATATATGATGATGTCAGCGCATTATTATGCGTTTACTACCTTACCGAAATCAGCCTTAAGGGATGCACCACCGATAAGACCACCGTCGATATCCGGCTTAGCAAGAAGCTCTGCTGCATTTCCGGCATTCATAGATCCACCGTACTGGATGCGGACAGCCTCTGCTGTATCAGTATCATAAATCTCAGCGATGAGATCACGGATACCCTTACATACCTCCTGTGCCTGATCAGAAGTAGCAGTCTTGCCTGTTCCGATAGCCCAGATTGGCTCGTAAGCGATTACCATGCTCTTAACCTGATCTGCTGTAACACCGGCAAGATCAGACTTGATCTGAAGACGGATCCAGTCCATTGTTACGCCGAGCTCTCTCTGCTCCAGTGACTCACCACAGCAAAGGATTGGTGTAAGACCGGCCTCGAATGCCTTCTTTACTTTCTTGTTAAGAAGTACATCGTCCTCCTTGAAGTAATCACGACGCTCTGAGTGACCAAGGATCACATACTTAACGCCTGCATCTACAAGCATTGGTGCGGAAATCTCACCTGTGTAAGCTCCGCTCTCCTCAAAGTACATATTCTCGGCACCTACTGCTACGTTTGTTCCCTTAACTGCCTCTACGACAGGAACGATATCGATTGCAGGTACACAGTAAACAACATCAACGTCATCGTTTACTACTAAGTCCTTTAACTCATTTACTAAAGCAACTGCCTCACTAGGAGTCTTGTTCATTTTCCAGTTGCCGGCAATAATTCTTCTTCTAGCCATTGTACTATCTCCTTATATGAATCTGATTATTTATCGTCTGCTGCAACTACACCAGGAAGATCCTTACCCTCAAGGAACTCAAGAGAAGCTCCACCACCGGTAGAGATATGAGTCATCTTGTCGCCGAAACCAAGCTGGTTACATGCTGCTGCACTGTCACCGCCACCGATGATCGTTGTAGCACCCTCAAGCTTAGCCATTGCCTCAGCAACTGCGATCGTACCCTTTGCGAAGTTTGGCATCTCGAAGCAGCCCATTGGTCCGTTCCAAACAACAGTCTTAGCACCTGCTACCGCATTTGCGAAAAGCTCTGCTGTCTTAGGTCCGATATCAAGACCCTCCATATCAGCAGGGATCTCTCCACGACCAACGATCTTGATGTTTGCATCGTTAGAGAAGTCATCAGCAACAGTTGTATCAATAGGGATCAGAAGCTTAACGCCCTTCTCCTCTGCCTTCTTCTCCATCTTAAGAGCATAATCCTTGTAATCCTCCTCAAGGAGTGACTTACCAACTTCCTCACCGTGAGCAGCCATAAATGTGTAAGCCATACCACCACCGATGATCAGTGTGTCAACCTTGTCAAGAAGATTCTCGATAACAGAGATCTTAGAAGATACCTTAGCACCACCAAGAATTGCTACGAATGGACGCTCCGGATTGTTTACTGCATTGCCAAGGAAATCAATCTCCTTCTGCATCAGATATCCAACAGCACAGTCTCCACCCTTCTTACGGATGAACTCTGTAACACCAACGTTAGAGCAGTGTGCTCTGTGAGCAGTACCGAATGCATCGTTTACGAATACATCAGCCAGAGATGCAAGCTCCTCTGAGAAAGCCTCTCCGTTCTTTGTCTCCTCAGCTCTGTAACGTGTGTTCTCAAGAAGTACAACGTCGCCGTCCTTCATTGCAGCAACAGCAGCCTTTGCGTTGTCACCAACAACGTTAGCATCAGCAGCAAACTTTACTTCCTGTCCCAGAAGCTCAGCAAGTCTCTTAGCAACAGGTGCTAAAGAAAGCTCTGGCTTTGGCTCTCCCTTAGGCTTACCAAGGTGAGAACAGAGAATGATCTGTCCACCGTCAGCGATCAGCTTCTTGATTGTAGGCAGAGCAGCTACAAGACGGTTCTCGTCAGTGATGTTTAAGTCAGCATCAAGTGGTACATTGAAGTCACAGCGAACCAGAACCTTCTTGCCCTTTACGTTGATATCATCAACAGATTTCTTATTTAACATGTTATATTCCTCCTAATAATTAATCATATCTTCTAAAAAATACAGAAGAAAAGAAAAACGAGCCCGGTCCAATGAAAGACCGGACCCGTACATGGATCATCCAATGCACCGGATAAGTATCCGTCAGCAAATGCTAACAGCCTGTCCGGCTAAGCACCTCAGATCAAATTATGCAAGCTCTGAGAAGTACTTGATTGTTCTTACCATCTGAGATGTGTAAGAATTCTCGTTATCATACCAAGATACTACCTGTACCTCATAGAGGTCATCAGCAACCTTGTTTACCATTGTCTGTGTAGCATCGAACAGAGAACCGAATCTCATACCAACGATATCAGATGAAACGATCTGATCCTCGTTGTAACCGAATGACTCGTTTGCTGCTGCCTTCATAGCTGCGTTGATACCCTCAACTGTGATATCAGAACCCTTACATACAGCTGTAAGAATTGTGGTAGAACCTGTAGGGGTAGGAACACGCTGTGCAGATCCGATGAGCTTTCCGTTCAGCTCTGGGATTACAAGACCGATAGCCTTTGCAGCACCTGTGCTGTTAGGAACGATGTTAACTGCTGCTGCACGGGATCTTCTGAGGTCACCCTTTCTCTGAGGACCATCAAGAGTCATCTGATCACCTGTGTAAGCATGGATTGTTACCATGATACCAGACTGGATAGCTGCGTACTTGTTAAGAGCGTCAGCCATAGGTGCAAGACAGTTTGTTGTACAAGAAGCTGCAGAAATGATGTTATCCTCAGCCTTAAGTGTCTCATGGTTTGTGTTGTAAACGATAGTAGGAAGATCATTTCCTGCAGGAGCAGAAATAACAACCTTACGAGCACCAGCGTTGATATGAGCCTGTGCTTTCTCCTTAGATGTGTAGAAACCTGAGCATTCAAGAACAACGTCTACACCAAGCTCGCCCCATGGGCAGTTGTTTGCATCAGGGAATGCATAGATCTTAATCTCCTTACCATCAACTGTGATGGAATCCTCTCCAGCTGAAACTGTGTCAGCCTTCTCATACTTACCCTGTGATGAATCATACTTTAACAGATGAGCAAGCATCTTTGGGCTTGTCAGATCGTTGATAGCTACTACTTCATAACCCTCTGCACCAAACATCTGTCTGAAAGCAAGACGTCCGATACGACCAAAACCGTTAATTGCAACTTTTACTGCCATTTTTAATTCCTCCTAAAATATAATTTATAATATACTGTCACTGCTGGCGCTGTGCAGTAATTAAGCATTTCTCATAACTGCCCGATTACCTCGCAGTCACAACCCACTCATTATTGTAGCGGACTTGTCCTAAAATTTCAAGCCTTTTTGGGATTTCTTTGGGATTTCATACAATTTTATCAGTTTCTTAAGGATTTTGCGGATCCCAGTATACAATATGCCCTGCCGTAAGCGATTCCTGCACCAGGATCGTGCGCTGATTGGCAGAACCCTTAAAGATCAGTCCCAGATCCTTCTGTTCGATCTTAAACTCACCATCCACCAGCACATCCAGATAGGAAAGAAATTCTTTCGTCTCCTCCCATTCCGAGACCATCCTGCCGATCACGTCCTTCTCGTAATCATATCCGGTAAAGCACCATACGGTCTTGTCCGGCAGCTTTTCCCTGATCCGGCGCAGCAACGGCAGAAGTCCCTGCTGGTTCACATGCTCCATCGGCTCTCCGCCAAGCAGCGTAATGCCCTTGATATAACCCGGACTCAACAGCTTCAGGATCTCATCGATCGTATCCTGTGTAAACGGCTTTCCAAACCCGAAATCCCATGTTTCTTTATTGAAGCATCCTTTGCAGTGATGGGTACAGCCACTGACAAATAAGGACACACGCACCCCCGGTCCGTTCGCCACATCACATCGTTTTATTTCTGCATAATTCATCTGATCGACTCCTTTTAAATTTGTTTTGACCCATATTCAAAATACTACTATAATCTATCTTATACGGCAGTGTCTGTATTCTGTAACACCGTTGCCATTCCACCTGTGAACGGAGGTATCCATATGAAGAAATCATCTGTAAAATATATTCTGTGTACCCTGCTTGTTGTGTGTCTGATCACCGCGGAAGGGATCGCACTCTACCGTCATCATCAGAAGGCTTCCCCGCAGACAGCCACACCAGTCACGACCTCCGGTCCGGGCAGCCGGACAGATGCATCAGAGACTCCCCTTCCGGAAACAACGCCGGATCCGGATTCACCGGAGGGGAAAATCTACTATGCCTTTGAGCAGATCTTAAACGAACCGTCCTTTCATGTGGATACCGACGCTACGATCAATCTGAAAGGCAGACTGATCAAGGGCAAACGCGTTCTCTCAGCGCACGCTCATGTGACCGGAGCCGATGACCGCGACAATCTGAAGCTTGATATGACAACAAAAACAACCTCCCGCGGCAAAACAGAGAAAACACGTTCCACCTACCGTAACGGACTGTACTGCTCCGATAACGGCAAGGAGAAAACAAAAACCGAGCGTTCCCCGGAGGAGGTACTTTCCATGGTTACCTTTATCTCGGATATTATGCAGGATGCCTCCTCGCAACTTGAAAATATGAAGATAACCACCGACGACAGCGATACGATTTATTCGTTTACACTGCCGGGCGAAACCGCGTCCTACTACTTCAGCCGGATCATCGAACAGGCTTCCATGAATACCGAGGAACTGAAACATGTTACAGGCTCCGTGGACTCCCTGAAATTGAAATGCCGTCTGAACAAAAAAGGCGTTCTGACAGAACAATCTGCCAATGCTTCCGGGACGGTTTCCAAATCCATTTTTACCATTCCGGTCACACTGACAGAAAATACGTCTTTTATGATCCCATAACTATGATTCCGCAGAACGTTGCTGCGGGCGCAGGGCATTTGCTCCCTTTCCCTCACGGACACCGCGGATTACTCCCGCCTGCTTTTACAGGTGAAGCGTTCTTGCGTTGATCTCCTTTGTCTTTCCGACATTCCAGAAATTCTCTCCAAGATATCCGCAGGTACGTCTTGTGACGTTCATTTTATTCTTGTCCTTATTATGGCACTGTGGACACTCCCACTCCAGATCATCGTTGATAATGATCTCACCGTCATATCCGCAGACATGGCAGTAATCCGACTTTGTGTTAAACTCCGCATACTGGATATTATCATAGATAAACCGTACCACATCCTCGAGTGCTTCCAGATTATGGCGCATATTCGGAATCTCCACATAAGAGATCGCACCGCCGGAAGATATCTTCTGGAACTGGCTTTCAAAGCGGAACTTCTCGAATGCATCGATCTTCTCTCTGACATCCACATGATAAGAATTGGTGTAATAGCCCTTGTCGGTTACATCCGGAATCTCACCGAAGCGTTTCTTGTCAATCTCTGCAAAGCGATAACACAGACTCTCTGCCGGTGTTCCGTACAGTCCAAATCCAAGACCTGTCTCAAGTTTCCAGGTATCACATGCCAGACGAAGACGCTTCATCAGACGCAATGCAAAATTCGTTCCTTTCGGGTCGGTATGGCTGACACCTATCATAAGCTTTGTTACCTCGTACAATCCGATATATCCCAGAGAAATTGTGGAATAACCGTCATGCAGAAGCTTGTCGATCGGCTCCCCCTTCTTAAGGCGGGCGATCGCACCATACTGCCAGTGGATCGGGCTTACATTAGAAAGCGTTCCTTCCAGTGCATGATGACGACACATCAGAGCCTCGAAGCACAGTGCCAGACGTTCCTCTAACAGCGCCCAGAACTTCTCCTCATCTCCCTCTGCCAGAATACCGATCTGTGGCAGGTTCAGGCTGACAACGCCCTGATTGAAGCGTCCCTCAAACTTATAATTACCATTCTCATCCTTCCATGGTGTTAAAAAGCTCCGACAGCCCATACAGGAGAATACATTTCCCTCATAGTTTTCACGCATCATCTTGGCAGAAACATAATCCGGATACATTCTCTTGGCACTGCACTTTACCGCAAGCCTGGTGAGGTAATCATACTTTCCGCCCTTTAAGCAATTATGCTCATCCAACACATAGATCAGCTTCGGGAATGCCGGTGTCACATAGACCCCCTTCTCATTCTTAATGCCTTCGATACGCTGCTTTAAGATCTCCTCTATGATCATCGCATTCTCTTCGATATACGGATCATCTTTATCCAGATTCAGGAACAGCGTGACAAACGGAGACTGTCCGTTTGTGGTCATCAGAGTGTTGATCTGGTACTGGATCGTCTGCACGCCGGAACGAAGCTCATCACGGAGCCGGTCATCAATAAAACGCTCTCTGACTTCATCGGAAATAATATCTCCGTACTTTTCTTTGTAGTGGCACTCATATTTATCTCTGGTCTTACGCAGATACTTGCCTAAGTGGCGGATGTCAACAGACTGACCGCCATACTGGCTGCTGGCAACCGCAGAAATAATCTGTGTCATAACGGTACACGCAACCTGGAAGCTCTTCGGGCTCTCGATCAGCTTTCCGTTCATGACCGTTCCATTCTCAAGCATATCACCAATATTGATCAGACAGCAGTTAAAAATGCTCTGCAGATAATAATCCATATCATGGAAATGGATCACACCATCCTCATGCGCCTTAATGATCTTCTCCGGCAGGAGGACACGCTTGGTCAGATCCTTTGACACCTCACCGGCGATCAGGTCTCGCTGCGTAGATGCAATATATGCATTCTTGTTGGAGTTCTCCTCCATAACATCCTTATTACTGTTCTTGATCAGGCTCATGATGGAATCGTCTGTAGTGTTGGCACGGCGAACCATTTCTCTGGTGTAGCGGTATATAATGTACTTTTTGGCAAGCTCATACTTACGCTCTGCCATAAGCTTCTGTTCGATCATATCCTGGATATCCTCCACCATAAGGTTATCCTTTCTTTTATTTTCAATACTGGCAACAATGGCATCGATCGTCTCCTCAGAGACCTGCTCATAACGGTCCACTTCTACATTGGCTTTCTGTATTGCGAGCACGATCTTATTTCTGTCATAATCAACAACTCTTCCATCCCTTTTTGTTACTTTCATTGTCCCAAAACACCTCTTCTTTCTTCATTTTGTTCACCCCTGCCTGCGTCCATGACCTTCCAATACATAGAAAAAAGCCCACTATACCATATAGAGCAGACTTATCGCAGGCGCGTCTATACACGATTATAGCAAACACACCGCCAAAAGTCCACAAGATATTGTAGGTGTTTTCAAATATTTTTACAAGATATAGTGGAAATGCTGATTTCACTAAGTCCTACGCGTGTAGACCGAAAACAAACAGCCATCTTTATAACACAATAAGACGACCCCACGGAATGTTTTTCACTTTATGGGAAACGAGAAGTTTCCCATAAAGTGAAAAAGGATGCCGTACCTGATCGCTCAGATACGGCATCCCGTTATTTCAGAAAATCTACCGTCCGGTAATTATTTTACCTTCTTGTATACCTTCTTAATTTTCTTCTTGTTTGCTTTCTTGCTCTTACCTGTAACCTTAATTTTCTTCTTGCACTTCTTGAATGCAGTCTTGCTTACAGATTTCAGCTTCGCATTGCACTTGATGGTTGTAAGCTTCTTACATCCCATAAATGCCTTAGCAGGAATCTTCTTCATCTTCTTGTTAAGTTCTACGGTCTTGAGCTTCTTGCAGTTCATGAATACCTTAGAAGGAAGCGTCTTAACGTTTGTAGCCTTCTTAAAGCTGAACTTCTTAAGCTTAGCCGAGTTCTTGAAAGCACCTGACTTAACAGATGTGATCTTGTAAGTCATAACAGAAGCTGCGGTTGCAATTGCAGCCTTGCTTGTAACCTTAGCGGTTGCGCCAAGAGAAAGACTTGCTTTCTTCTTACCCTTCTTAGAAAGACCAACAACCTGAACAGTTCCCTTGGAAACCTTGTTGTCGCCGGAAAGAACAACTGCCTTTGTAACCTTATACTTGAAGTTACCCTGTGTGAAGGTCTTACCCTTCTTAACACCGATTGTCTTACTGTTGAAGTCAACACCGTTTACAGTGTACTCAATCTCGATAGAATCGGTTGGGAATGTCTTTAACTCGCTTCCTGATGGATATGCAGCATCCTTTGTTCCATCAGCCGGAGCATAAGCATCTGCCAGCATGAACTGATAGTACTTGGAAGCATCACCCTTGTTAGGAACAACCTTGTACTCCTTGATTACCTTGCCATCGATCTTAAGAACAGCGTCCTTAACGGATACACCCTTCATAGAAAGAGGAATATCGGTAGTAAGATATAACATATTAAACTTCGTTGATGCAGAAGAAACCTTCTTTACATTAAGACCGGTGATCGCTACCTTGTACTTCACACCGTTCTTCTCCATAGTAGCATCTGTGATAGATGTTACATTGATCGGATTGGTCTTGCCATCGTGGCTCCATCCTACCTGCTTGGTGTAATCGTAATCCTTACACTTCAGACCGTTATCTCCATGCCACACATCACGGAAAAGCCAGTCATCTGTCTGGAATCCAAGATATGCCTTGTATGAAGTAGATGGAACAACTGCAACAGGAGTTGCTGTCTTTGCAGGAGCCGGAGCCTCTGCTACAACGTAGAACTTGAAAGTGATCTTATCACCCTTCTTTACAGGAACCTCATCCTTGATCGTATTCGCTACTTCCTTCTCAACATCAGTAGCCCACTGATTGTTGACAGACAGTCTTACATCACCCTTGGCATCCTGCATCAGCTGTGATGTCCAAGCATATTCCTTCGCGGAAGCACCCTCACCAACGATGATCTTTGTTGCTTTGAGGTTGAAGTCCTTAGGCATAACGCCTGTACTTCCATTGATGATGATTGGGAACCAGATCGCACCACTCTTAGTGATATCCGGCATATCGCTTCTTGCTGTAACAGACAGTGCATACTCACCCGTCTTGGAGATTGTAGCACAGGAGTTATCAGAAACGATATAATCCATTGTATTCGGATCGAAAAGAGCCTTACCATCAGCACTCTTAGCTGCAGTAACCTTTGTCTTCATAGCCTCTGAACCAAATACAGCAGACTGGATTGCCTTCTTAGCATCCGTAGGATCCTGTCGGATGTCAGGACCTGCAGAAGGTGTCAGTGCCTCAACAACGTTTGCGCTGAGTACCATATCAAAGGATGTGCTCAGCGGAACCTCTGGAGGTGCTGTCACTTGCGGAGCCTGTGTCGGAACCGGTGTCGGTGTAGCAGCAGCCGGAACATATGTCCAGTCAACGCCCTGAAGTGTAAAGGTAACCTCGATATCGAACTTACCGGTTGGAGCAGCGAGTTTTGTATTCGGTGCTTCGCCCTCAATTGCCTGATACAGCGGATCTGGAGATGTCTTATCTTCCGGAGCATATCCATTGGCGATCATGAACTTGTAATATGCGCCCTTCTTAAGACCACCCTTTGCCGGAAGATCCACATTAGTTGCGATCTCCTTGCCGTTTACCTTGATAGAAGATGCCTTTGCTTTAACTGCACTGTTGACATCATCCTTTACGATATTGGTAGCGATGTCAAGCATGTAGAAATTGCCTTCCTTATCCTTACCAAGATCAAGATCCTTGATGGATACGGTGTACTCGCCGTCTGCAGACATTACTGCATCGGATACGGTTGCGCCCTCAACGAGTTCGGACTTCTCAGCACTAGCCTCATCCAAAGTACCCTTCTTGTCGCCCTTGGTGTACAGGGAAGGACCGTTACCTACTTTGTAGATGTTCACATTGTTGTATGCCGGAGCTTCCTTGCCCTTTGCCTGTAACCACTCATTGTACTTCGTATCAGTCGGAATCTGCTCGAAACCATCACGATAGTCATATGAGTTTGTCTGAAAACCAACCATAGCACCATATGTAACTACTGTTGCTGCAGGTGTGTTTCCAGTACCTGCTGCCCCATCTGCAGCGCTTGCAGGAGCGATGTCAAGCCCGGAACCGAGCGAAAGCACCATTGCTGCTGAAAGCACAAAAGATAAAGCTTTCTTGAAACCTTTTCTCATGGTAATACCTCCTTTTGCTGCAATTTTGGACGGTCATGAGAAGAAACCTGTCCACACGCAGCGTATTATAGATTATATTATAGCAAAACAACCGCCGCTTGGCTATAACAAAACTCTCATTTTTTATAATAATTTTTCCACATAAAATACACAAATTTTTAGCTCTCTCCCCTGTTTCAAGGATTCATTATTGACATGCCCTCTGTTTTTCTCTACAATCGGAGAAAGGATAAAACTCTACAGAATAAGGCAGAAAATTGCCCGGAAAGGTTGTATGAATATGGATCAGAATAAATTATTAGAATGCATAGAAGAGATCAAGGCGATCGCACAGTCACAACAGAACCGGATGACGAAGGAGGAGGTTCACCGCTATCTTTCCGATATGGAATTAAAGGAGGAGCAGTTTGATGCCGTATACCAGTATCTGGTCACGAACGGTATCACGATCACAGGCTTTCACCCTTCCCAGACAGAAGATCCCGTGCTTTCTTCCACTGAAACACTTTACCCCGGTGAACCGAAAGCTTCCACGGAGACAGACGGCAGCCAGCCTCATGAAAACGCAGATGCTCCACACCGCATCTCAAAAGCAGAGCGCAATCTCGAGCTTTACCGCAGAGAGGTTTCCGCACTCACTGCGCATAGCGGTGCCGAGCTTTCTGCTCTCTGGGACTGCTATCTCTCCGGCGATACCTCAGCAAAGGACGCCCTTGTCCACGAACAGCTCGACAAAGTATTCCGCATTGCCAAAACTTATGAAAAGCGCGGCATTGCACTGGATGAGATGATCGCCGAGGGCAACATCGGTATCCTGATGGGATTGGAGCGTATCGGAAAGACTCCGTCTGACTTCCGCGTGGATCGGGCACCGGATCTGGAACAGATCAACGCCGTGATCGAGGAAGAAATTCGTCTTGCCATCGAAAGCATGATTGATTCCGTCACGATTGCAAAGGACTGGGAACACACGGTTCTTGCCAAGACAAATTTATTGCATGAGGCAGCCAAATACCTCGCCGAGGAAAACGGTCGTGCTGCCACTCCATGGGAACTGGCAGAATATACCAAGATCCCTCTGGCAGAGATTCATGATATCATGGGATTATCGGAGGATGCCAAGAACATCTCCAAGACAAAATAAATTCTGAAAGGTACGGTATTCCTATGAATAAGAACATTTTCTCTCCTGAGACAATACTGCATAAAATCACCACTCCGCTTACGACCTGGTATCAGATAAATGCCCGTTCACTTCCCTGGCGGACTCCTGCCGGCAGCTCGTCCCGACCGGATCCCTATCATATATGGATCTCCGAGATCATGCTGCAGCAGACCCGTGTGGAGGCAGTAAAGGACTATTATACACGCTTTTTAAAACGCCTGCCGGATGTTTCCTCTCTCGCAGGCGTTTCTCATGATGAGCTGATGAAGCTCTGGCAGGGGCTCGGCTATTACAGCCGCGCCAACAATCTGCAGCGTGCAGCGATACAGATCATGGAGGAATACGGCGGCAGCTTTCCGGAGCATTACGAGGAGATCCTGACGCTTCCGGGCATCGGAGAATATACAGCCGGTGCGATCGCCTCAATCGCATTCGGCGAAGCCGTTCCTGCGATCGACGGCAATGTATACCGTATCTACACAAGACTTTGCGGAGATGATTCCGACATCACCAAAACACCGTTTAAAAAGAAACTGCGCTCTCTCCTTTCCAATGCCGTCCCGGTCACAGAACCGGGCAGCTATAATCAGGCATGGATGGATCTTGGTGCCACTGTCTGCCTGCCAAACGGTGCTCCCCTGTGCAGCGAATGTCCTCTGAGGGAATTCTGCACTGCTTATAAGGAGGATTCCTGGTCGCGCTACCCGGCGAAGCCGCCCAAAAAGAAACGAAAGATCGAAGATAAAACGATCATTCTTCTGGAATACCAGGGAACCTATCTTGTTCAGAAAAGACCTCCGAAGGGGCTCCTCGCCGGTCTGTGGGAATTTCCGTCTGAGGAGGGCTTTGTCTCACCGGAAAAGCTGCAGGAGCTTCTTGCGCAGTGGGATACCGGTGCCGACAGCATCGAGCTTCTCGGCAGGGGAAAGCATATCTTTTCTCATATCGAGTGGCATATGATCGGCTACCTGATCCACTTAAACCGTCTCCCTTCTGTCCCGCCCGCCAATGAGGGCGTCTGGATCAGCACACAAAAAATGCAGAAGGAATATAGCATTCCCTCTGCATTCCGGGCTTATTATTCTAAGATCACTTCAATGAAGTAAATTGCTTTATCACCTTATCAACCGCACTCTTGTCTGCCGTGAACTGCATTACGCCGTTTACACTGACACGGTAGGAATTCTTTCCATCGTAAGGAAGAATGATCATCTTCGTTGTTTTCTTCTCCTCACGGAATGTAAATTCCGCCACCGGCTTGTTACTCTTCACGGTAACATTCTTGTCGATATTACCGCCCGGTGCAAGATAACTGATCACGCTGTATGCCGTGTTGAAGGTATCACTGTCAACCTTCTTGCCACCGCTTGTGATCGTATAGGTGTATTCTGTCTCTGATTTCTTTTTCTTCTTGGAGACATCAAAGGTGTATTTCTTTCCATTGCAGGATAACTCTACCTGATCAAGTTTCTCCTTATCTCCCACATACAAACGCTGATATACATAATCAAGCGCATTGATATTAACCAGCGTGCTGACCGTGGAAGCATCCATCAGATAAATACCATCCTCCCCTTTGACCTTCACATAATAGCTGCTCTGATCCTTCGTTTCTTTACCAAAGTAAAGGGTCAGCTTCTTCTTGGCTGTCTGAAAGCTTAAGATGTATGCCGGCTCATCAAGTCCGTATTTCTTCTCGAGTGCAGCGTCCTTTTTGTAGGTCACGCCGGAGCCCAGATCCAGATTGGTATAGCTGCCAAACAGATTCTGGAGCTGATCCTTGTCACCGGCTACCGGCTGGGTATACGGCTGTTTGATCGACCATCCGTAAATATCCTTATACGGAGAGTTCTTCTCGTCATACTCTGCTTCAAAGCTCTTGCCTGTGGCAGATTCCAGCTTCAGATAACGGATCTCGTCTGCCTGTACACTCGGAAGCTCAGGCACCTTCATCAGCTCTCCCAGACTGTAATTAAAGCTGTCATACAGAGATGTAGAGATCAGATAAACCTTCTTCTCATCGCCGCCGCAGTATGCATATCTTCCGCCACCGGCCACGGATTCCATTCCCACATAGATCGTAGTATCCTTTCCATCGTTATCCGTCACCGTCACCGTCAGATCCGGTTTGTCCAGATTATACTCCGTCAGATCCCCGCAGCTTGTAGTAACTGTCTGTGTGGCAGCAACCCCTGTTGTCTCATCTACCATATCAACAATACGATCCTGATTCAGCGGATAGTTCTTATCAGAGGATAGCTTCCAGGTCTTACCGTCCTTATCAAAGGTTAAGGATGCCTTCTCTCCCTTAAAATCCACTTTACAGATATCATCGGAGGAAAGCTGAAACAGCCCCTCTGTCTTTTCCTCTTCCGCCTTCTCTGCTTTCTCCTTTGATGCCTGATAGCGGGTCAGCGCATAATATCCAACACCTGCGGCAATCAGAACCAAACAGAGTACCACAAGCGTCACTGTCTGTCTCTTTTTTTTGCTCATGCTTTATTTTCTCCTCCTTGTAAACCAGATTCCGAAACCAGCCAGAAGCAGACCTGCCGGAACAAGAATGACCAGTACAATGGACCACATGATCGCACTTCCCGCACTCATTGTGATCGTTGAAGAAGACAGACTCTTTGCCTCGATCGAGGTTGCAGCCGTTCCATCCCCGGAATCTCCCAGCATACCGCTGATCACATTCTGCATCAGATCATCCTGCACTTCATTGGTTGCAATTACGGTCAGCTTTGTCGTTCCCTTATCTAAGGTTTCCTCAGCATATACGGCTGTTGCAAACGGACCGTCTACATCTCCCTTTTCCTTATCGGTATTCTGGGAGCTTGGATCCTTCTTTAACAGAGACTGCTTTGAAGTTGTCAGAAGATCCGTCAATGTCAGGTCACTTCGCAGAGAGGATTTCTTTGCTTCCTTAATACTTTGTGAAGAACCGATCACCACATAATCCTTGTCATCAAATTTAGACATTACATCGGCATCGGTATTGATCGTCGGTACAAGCCAGTTCAGATAATTCTCATAATGACCGGCACCCTCATAAATAATTCCTTTGTCGATGCTCATGCCATAATAGTCCAGGATCTCGTCAATGTTCGGCGTATCCTTTTCCACATAGCCCGGCATCAGAACTGCCGTGCCGCCCTTTTTCAGGTAATTAAGCATTACCGTTTTCTCACTGTCACGAAGATCGCTCTGCGGACCGTAATCGATCAGAAGAGAACAGTCATCCGGCACATTTTTCTGGGTAACAAGAGAAATCTCTTTCACTTCTACATTCATTTTCTCAAGTGCCTTGGAAAGGGAATCGCTGATACTCTTCTCATCGTGACCGGTCACCATATAGATCTTTTTCTTATCGGTAGAAAGAACATTCTGGATTGCTGATGTGATCTGTCCCTCGACATCCAGATACTCCTCGGAGCTTCCGGTACTATAATAGCTGTACTGGTCAGAATACAGCATATCACTGTTGGAGACATACTTGGCTGCTCCCGTCGTATTATCCACAACGATCACATCATTGTCGGAAACCGCATCGTCCACATACTTCTTGGAGAAGTTCGGATATACAACCGGATCCTTCTTTACGACCTTAATATTGTCAGAAACTTTGTTGTACTGCTTAATGACACGCTGGATATAATCCTGCTCACTGCCATTTGCCACCATATAGTAGATCGTAATATCATCCTTGACATCCTTCAAAACCTTCTGTGACTCTTTGGTCAGTGTAAATAAGCTGTCCGATGTCAGATCAGTCGAAAGATCCAGCTTATTAAATACCAGGTTCACGATCACAACCAGAGTGAGCACAATCACAGTGATCACCGAACTGTACGCACCTGATTTGAACTGACGGCTGGAAAAGGATTTTCTGATCCTTCCGGGCTTTTTATTCTGCGTCTTTTTTTCTTTATTTTCGCTCATCATTTACCTCATTTCCGCGCTGCTTTCTGCGCATGATCTAGTTATATCTCTTTTTCTTAATACTCTGAATTGTCAGAAATACAAATAAAAATGCAACGCTCGCATAATATACGATCACGTCATATTTCAGAACGCCGAGCGTAAAATCACTAAATTTGGACGATAACGCAGCACAGTTTAAGATATTGGAAACAATTCCCTCATAGAGAGAGGATTTTACTGCATATATGATCCAGATTGCTGCTTCACCAAGCACACCCAGAATGATCGTGACGGTCAGATTGCGCATCATGTAATATGCCACTGCTGCCACAATGATCCACAGCACTGCAAGGATCGCCGCCTGTGATAACTTGTCGGAAGGAAGTGCTCCCGCAATATTTGAGATCAGTACACTCATCAGAAGTACCAGGAAGGATACGACCGCTGCGATCGGCTGGCTCTCTGTCAGCGAGGAAATAAATGTACCAACGGCAATATAGGCTGCCCCCAGAAGGAAAAATCCAAGCAGAGCACTGTATGCCGGTGCAAGCTGAACGCCGGTGCTTCCATAATGCTTCAAGATTAATGGGTAAAGTCCGATAAACAGGATACCCATTCCAAACAAGGAGATCAGTGCCAGATACTTTCCGATGATCACTCGACCGATAGAGATCGGTGCCGTGTACAGAAGCTGATCTGTTTTCTGATGCTTCTCCTCCGCCAGAACTCTCATGGTAAGGATTGGGATCAGCAGTACAAACAGGAAGGTGGATGAACTTAATGTCGTCTCAAAATTACCAGCCTTTCCGTAGAAGTTATTTGCCCATGTATAGATACTGATGATCGCTATAAAAAAGGCAAGAAATACAAATCCGATCATGGAATGAAAATATTGCTTTAATTCTTTCTTATAAATCGCAAACATTATGCTTCCTCCTTTTCTTCAGGATCGTTCTGAGACTCCGCCTGCTCACTGCCGGTCACAGTCCCTGTTTCTTCCTGTGTCTCCGGCTCCACAGCGGTGTTGTCTTCCGTCTCTGCTGTAGTATTGTCTTCCGCGGCATTCTCCTCCGCAGCTTCCCCCTGCTTCTTCACAGGCTTTCTGCCGCCGAACTGACGGGATCCGCCCTTTGTCAGAGCAATAAATGCCTCCTCAAGTGTTGTCTCCTGACGGTGCATTTCAAGGATCGGACATTCTGCCTTTGCCAGAGCAAAGAATACGTCCTCTCTGAGATCCTTCTTATCGATGGAATAAAGTGTCAGCCCAAGTGTCCCCTCCTCCATCTGCTCATCATAAACGACATTCTTGATACCGGAAACCGTCCGGAGGGCTCCCTTGATCACTGCCACATCACCCTTGATCACAAGATGAAGTCCGTTGGATGCCATATGCATTGTCAGATTATCCGGTGTATCGCACGCGATCATCTTTCCTTCATTGATAATGATGATCTCATCACAGACAGCACTGATCTCCTGCATGATATGAGAGCTTAACAGGATCGTGTGAGATTCACTCAAGTCACGGATCAGCTCACGCATCTGTATGATCTGGTTCGGGTCAAGACCTACCGTAGGCTCATCCAGGATCAGGATCTCCGGATATCCCATCATTGCTCCCGCCACACCGACTCTCTGCTTGTAACCCTTGGACAGATGGCGGATCAGTCTCTCAGACACATCCACGATCTTGGTCCGGTTCATGATCTCATTGACCATGACATCACGCTTGTTACGAGCCACCTTTTTGAGCTCCGCAACGAAATATAAGTATTCTCTCACTCGCATATCCGGATATAACGGCGGATTCTCCGGAAGATAACCGATATTCTTACGGACCTTCTCCGGCTCCTCCTCCATATCCACACCATCGATCAGTACTGTGCCCGATGTCGGTGCAATATAACCCGTGATCATATTCATTGTTGTTGATTTACCGGCACCGTTCGGTCCCAGAAATCCCACAACCTTGCCCGTTTCCACGGTGAAGGAAAGGGAATCAACTGCTGCATGATTTCCATACAGCTTCACTAGATTTTTAACTTCAATCAATGTTTCGTCCTCCATTCTTTGCGATCTTACGCAACATCAAAAATTACTTTAACATAATAATGTCAAAGAATTGTGAACAAACAGCACTTTCCTATACGAAAAAAGAGAGATCCCTTTACGGAAATCTCTCTGATTCATTATGCCATACACAAAAAAGCAGCCTAGCACTTCTCCGGCTCCGGATAATCTACGCCGAAGGTATCTGCTGTAACCTTGATCATCATCTGTGGCTCTAACGGTGCATCTCTGAAATCCGTCTCCACCTCTGCGATCTTGTCTACAATATCCTGTCCCTTTGTCACCTTACCGAATGCAGCGTATGCACCGTCAAGATGTGGTGCATCCTTATGCATAATAAAGAACTGGGAGCCTGCGGAATCCGGCATCATGGAACGTGCCATGGATAATACGCCTGCGGAATGCTTCAGATCATTGGCAAAGCCATTCTGTGCGAACTCGCCCTTGATCGAATATCCCGGTCCACCGGTTCCAACACCGTCCGGATCTCCTCCCTGGATCATGAAGCCGTTGATCACGCGGTGAAAGATCAGACCGTCATAAAAACCCTTTCCGACGAGTGATAAAAAGTTGTTTACTGTATTAGGGGCAATCTCCGGATACAGCTCTGCCTCGATTGTTCCCTGTGTCGTTTCAAATGTTACGATTGGATTCTGTGCCATGTCAAATTTCCTTTCTATTCTTTTTGACTGCATATCCGTTGCGATATCACAGCCTCTCTCTCCATCATAAAGGAAATGCGCCAAAATGTAAAGAACCGCCTGCCAATTCACTCCGTTGTCTGAGACGGATTCATTTCAAGCCGGCTCATGATCCGGAACATATCCTCCTGTTCCACGGCATCCCTGCGCAGCGTTGTCGCATTGACTCTTCCCGGATGATAGGCCACACCGCCAAGAAGTGCGCATTTCCACAAGGCGTCTCCTTTTTTAAGCATTTTCCCAATCTTATCCTTCTCATATACCACGCGCTCCCAGACACATGCCATATCAAGAGATCCGACGCAGATCTTCCGAATACATTCCACAGTTGTCAGATCCCCCTTCGGGACAAGAATCTGTGTCGGATTGGCTGCCTCCCTCTGATAATAAGAATTGCAGCAAAGGGTAACCGTATCCTTATCCTCCTGCTGCAAAACATAAAGACCGGTGCCAAAATATCCGTCCTGTTCTCCCGTTCCCGTGACCAGATAAATCTCTCCCAGCCGCTCCAGATCCTGTCTGCGGTATTTCGTTGTCTCGATCCGGATTGTTCTGTCATCCACCTTTGATATCCCTTCGATCACTCCGGCACCTGCTGCCGTCTGCTTCCACAGCCTTTCCGCAGCCAGTCCCCGCAGCTTTTCCCGGTAGCTGTTTCCTGTCATTTCCGATAACCGGTCAAGCTCTGCCCCGTACTGGTCTGCGATCTCTTCCACTGCCTTTTCGGCGTCCTTTCCCTTGCCGGTATACGCTGTGGAGGGAGCATAATAATATGCAAAAAGCTGCACAGGATCCGGATATTTCTGACACAGCTTTCTCGCCGCCATATCATAATACAGGCTGCGCACCCATTGATATTCCCGGCGCAGTATCGGTGTCACAAGCTGACCCGCAATCTGACGGCGAAGCGTCTTATCCGGCTTCTTAAGAACCTGCGCTGTCTTTTTCTTCCGCTTCCGCAACATTTTGCCAGATGCACCATAACGGTATACGTCCAGCCCTTTCACCGGCACCTCACAGACACGGTCATCTCCGGTATATGCCGTCTGACAGCGGAGATAATAATTATACAAAAGAGTATCTGCCGTCACGAGCCGTCCCTGTGAATCCGTCACGTCCGGATGCAGACAGATCTCATAAACAGCGCCCTTGTTCTGTCTCTTCACCGTAATATCAGCAAGTTCCTGCACCCGCTGATAGACCAGTGCCATCAGCCGATTATCCCCTGCGCTTTCCGTGTGAAACGGACTCTCATGTCCGCTTAATTCTCCCAGATACAGCCGCAGCGATCCATGATCGTCCACCGGTCTCGCCGCATTTTGTCCGCCGGATGTCTGCATAGTCTCCTTCTGTCCTTCCGACTGCCGCCTCTGTGACATTCCCGCACTGAGTCCGTATAACACGACAACCGCCACACATGCAGTCAGAAATATCAGCCGCCGTTTTTTTCGTTCTGTCCCCATAACCTCAAAGCTCCTCCCGATCTGATCTTATTTCACGATATCGGATCCCGCCTGCAAATACAAGGAAAAGTCTTCGACAGATTTCTCCGTTCTATTTCACATTTGCAACATCATATAATAAATCAAATCCACAAGGAGTTGTCCTGTACTTGTCCCAAAAACAGGACAGATATATTTTTTATGAATGATACCGGAGCTGTCAAAAATAAAACAAAAAAAGCGCTGCCTGTCATTACCATCAGCGTTTTTCTTTTCGCTGCCGCCGGACTGTCTGTGGGCTGTCTGACCGCATATCTGCTGCGCAGCAATATTTATGCATCTGTATTTCATTTGTATCAGACACTTCTTTCTGAGCTTCAGACACTGGAGATTAACCGGCAGGACTTCTTCCTGCTCGCAGTGCGCCGTGCCGGCAAATATTTTGTACTTCTGTGGTTCTTTGCCTTTACCAATATCTGGAAATATTATTACCGTCTCTTCTCCGCATATATCGGCTTCCAGAATGGACTTCTCCTCACCTTCTGCATTACCTTAAACGGCTTTACCGGCATCTTCGGTTTTGTCTGCTTTCTGCTTCCGCAGGCACTTCTGTTCATTCCGGCATTTCTGATCGCCATCAGTCACTGTGATCATCTCCACTGCGGGCTCCACAGCATCACTCTGACACGCCACCGGCTCATCCTGTGCGAGCTGCCGTACTTCCTGCTGTCTGCAGCTCTTGTACTTCTCGGATGCCTCATGGAAGCAAACATAAATCCGGCACTCTTACGCCTTTATTTCCGATAAGATCTTCTGACGCAGCTCCTCCATTGTGCCATTGTTCTCGATGACTACATCACTGCGTCTGCGAAATTCCTCTTCGCTTAGCTGACGTTTTAAAATAGACGTGATCTTCTCCTGCGAATATCCACGGCTTTCTGCAAGGCGCTGTCTGCGGACTGCTTCCGGAACACAGACATACCAGACCTCATCACAGAACCGGTCACAGCCGCTTTCAAACAACAGTGCCGACTCCAGAACGATCGTCCCCGGCTCTTCCTTTCTTGCCGCAATATATTCCTCAATGTAACGAATCACAGCCGGATGGATCACACTGTTTAACCATTCTCTCTCCTGCTCATCCGCAAATACCTTCTGTGCCAACAGCGTCCGGTCGATCATGCCGTCCTCCTGCATAAGTTCTCTGCCGAAATGCCCGAGGATCTCCTCATACGCACGCTGCCCCTGCTCCATCACCGTATGTCCGAGTTCATCTGTGATCAGAAGCTGCGCCTGATATTCCTGCGCCAGCATCTGCGCCGCCAGACTTTTGCCGCTTCCCACACCTCCGGTCAGACCAATTACCTTCATATCAAATCTGCTTTCCTTCCTGATTCTACCTGCGGTTCGAAAGCCACAAGCACTATATTGCTAACGGATTACAACCGTCTTATCTTCCCCTAAATATCAATGTGCTTCATACCAGTTGCTTCCCTGCTCTACCTCTACCTCGAGCGGCACAAGAAGATCTGCCGCACCAGCCATCTCCTCATGGAGGATCTGTCCCACCTTTTCGACTTCTGACGGCGGTGCCTCTACAAGAAGCTCATCGTGAACCTGTAACACCACTCTCGCCTCAAGCCCCTCTGTGAGAAGTCGTTTGGACACGCGGATCATCGCAATCTTAATGATATCTGCTGCCGTTCCCTGAATCGGTGAATTCATTGCTACACGCTCCCCAAAGGATCTCTGCATAAAGTTGCCGGAGGAAAGCTCCGGCACCGGTCTTCTTCTGCCAAACATGGTTTTCGCATATCCGGAAGTCTTCGCAAAATCAACCAGACCGTCCAGATATGTCTTGATCGCCGGGTAAGTCTCAAAATACTGATTGATGAAGTGCTCTGCCTCCTTACGGGATACATTCAGATCCTGCCCCAAACCAAAGGAGCTGATTCCGTAAACAATTCCGAAATTGACCGCTTTTGCATTTCTCCGCTGCAGATCTGTGACCTCATCAAACGGAATATGGAATACCTTGGACGCCGTCGAGCGGTGAATGTCCTTATTCTCCCGATACGCTTCGATAAGCTCCTGATCTCCGGACAGATGCGCTAACACACGCAGCTCGATCTGAGAATAATCTGCATCCAGAAATACCCATCCTTCTCTCGGCGTAAATACCTTGCGGAGCTGTCTTCCAAGCTCCATACGGATCGGAATATTCTGTAGATTAGGATCCGTGCTGCTGATACGTCCGGTTGCCGTGATCGTCTGATTAAACTTGCCATGGATCCTGCCATCCTCCTCAATATATACCGGCAGTCCATCTGCGTAGGTAGACTTAAGCTTTGTTACCTGACGGTACTCTAAGATCTTCGGAATGATCGGATCCTCCGTGCGCAGCTTATCCAGAATATCTGCTGAGGTCGAATATCCGGTCTTTGTTTTCTTGGCAAACGGAAGCTTCATCTTCTCAAAAAGGATCACGCCAAGCTGCTTTGGCGAATTAATATTAAATTTCTCCCCTGCCAGATCATAAATCTCCTGCTCCAGTGTCTCAACCGTAGTCTGAAGCTGTGCCGACATCTCCGAGAGCACCGTGCCGTCTGCACAGACGCCTCTTCGTTCCATCTGATACAGATAATATGCCGTCGGGATCTCAATCTCCTGATAAAGCTGCCACATTTTCTGATCATTAAGTTCCTGACGAAGTTCCTCAAACGCAAGACAAGGTACAAAGGAAAGCTGTCCGAGATACTGCAGAACCGACTCCTCGGATATCGCATCATCTTCAAGGATCTGCGATACCGTTTTCCTGTCAAACAGCTCCGCATAGGAGGCGATCGTCATGTCCAGATAATCTCTGGCAATATCGTCTGCCTGATAGGTGTCCTTGAGCGGATTTAACAGATATGCCGCAATCTCCAGATCGGCAAGCTTTCCAAACAGTGTCTCCTGCTCCTCCACAGATTCTGCCGGAAAACCCTCCTGCTGTGGAACAGATCCGCTGTCACCGGATAACGGTGTCGTGTGATGAAGCATGTCCTTCCAACCGATCACTGCAATATGAGTAATCTTACGAACCAGCTCACGCAGGCTGTTCACGATCCACTCTGTCTTTAACAACTCTCCTGCCATCATACAACCCGTGTGTACCTGCTCCCCTTCCTGATAGGAAACAGACATTCCGTAGAAGGCATATTCCTTTCCTTCGGGCTCATTGCCCTCCTCTGTGATCGCCGCATCGCCATCATCAAATACGAGTGCGAGCTGACCGCCTGATTTCTTCGCTTTCTTTTTCTGTGCTCCGGCACTTGCCCAGTGATCCGCAAGAAAACCGATACCAACGACCTCCGGCTTTGCCTGATACAGCTTCTTCAAAAAGTCACTTCCCTGTGCCTCGCTTGTGATCGTCTGCACCTGCAGATGCTTTGTCGCCTGCTCCTGCTGCTTTTTATCGAAACGTTTGAGCAGCGATTTAAACTCAAGCCGCTTAACCATGGCAAAGGATTTCTCATTAAACAACTCCGGAAGCCCTGCCTCCTCCAGCGAATAATCAAGCTCACAGTCCGTCTTGATCGTCGCAAGCGCTTTGCTCAGCATTGCCTGATCACGTCCCTTTTCCAAAAGGTCATGCGTCCGCTTCGGCGTTACCTCATCCAGATGTGTGTAAGCATCTTCAACCGTCGGATACGCGGTAAGGATCTTGACCGCCGTCTTTTCTCCGACACCTGCTACACCCGGAATATTATCTGAAGCATCTCCCATCAGACCCTTCAGATCAACGATCTGCGGCGGTGTAATGCCGTATTTGTCAATGACATCCTGCGTATGATAATTCTCGATCTCTGTGCCGCCACGCTTTGTCTTCGGAATACGGATCATGATCCGGTCTGTGGCAAGCTGTAAAAGATCCCTGTCACCGGATACCAGAGATACCTCAAGACCTTTCTTCTCCGCGGTCCGTGCGATCGTACCGAGAATATCATCCGCCTCGTAGCCTTCCTTCATCACAAGGCGCACTCCCATCGCGCGGAGCATTTCCTGAATCAGCGGAACCTGCTCCTTTAACTCGTCCGGCATGCCCTTTCTGGTTCCCTTGTAATCGGCATACATCTCATGACGAAACGTCGGATGCTTCACATCAAACGCTACCGTCAGATAATCCGGCCTCTCCTCATCCAGAATTTTGAGCATAATATTCAAAAAACCGTACACTGCATTGGTGTGAAGTCCCTCTGAGTTTGTCAGATCCGGCACACCATAAAATGCACGGTTCAAAATACTATGTCCATCAATCAATACGATCTTTCCATTCATCCGTCAGCCCTCCTAAAATAAAAGCACTACGCCAATACACAACACGGCAAGCAGTATGTATTTCTCCAGTCTGAGAATGCGGTACTTAAACAGATAATCCGCCGCCGAGCGCAGCTTCTGCGCCGAATCCAGCTTAAATTCCGAAATATTCTGGCGCTCATCCAGATAGCGCATTCCCATGATTACTGTATAGTATATATCATATTCTTCCCGGCATTCCTTACAGGTGTTCATATGATTCAAAAAAGCATCCAGATCGGACACGCTGAGCTTGTCATCAATAAACGGAATAAACAGCTTCTGAATATCCTTACAGGTCATATGATCCACTCCTTTCGCCGAAAATATCTGGAAATCAAAAACAAAAAAACTGTGTTTGCCTTGATTCACACTACGTTACGATCATTTTCTTATATACTAAAAAAGAGAAACCAATCTGTATGGCTTCTCTTCTAATGCCGGTGGCCGGACTCGAACCGGCACGGTGTTACCCGCATGATTTTGAGTCATGTGCGTCTGCCAATTCCGCCACACCGGCGCTGCATGTCGCAACAAAAGATATGTTACCATTTTTCAGCTCAAATGTCAACAATTTTCCCTTTCCGGGAAAACAAAAAGGAGATGCCAAAAACATCTCCTTGTATGTATCTGCCGTCTGATCAGCCAATAACCTTCTTCACTGCTTCCAGCACACGATCTGCCTGAAATGGCTTTACGATGAAGTCCTTGGCACCATTCTGGATCGCCTCGATAACCATCGCCTGCTGCCCCATTGCGGAACACATGATAACATTGGCTCCGGCGTCTACTTCCTTGATCTTCTTCAACGCCTGAATACCATCCATCTCCGGCATGGTAATATCAAGTGTCACAAGATCCGGCTTGAGCTCTGCATACTTCTGAACTGCCACTGCACCGTTCTCAGCCTCGCCGACTACGTTATATCCGCCCTTTGTCAAAATATCTTTTACCATCATTCTCATGAATGCAGCATCATCTACAATTAAAATATTATTGCCCATACTTTTTCTCCCTTATTTAAATTCTCTGGATATCTCTAATATGATCAACCTTCTGTAATTATATCTTTTTTCGTGTAAATTGTCAATAAAGTCATTCACATAAAGCCTGTCTTTAGAAATATTTACGATTCCCCCACAGGTTGCTTTTCTTCAGATCAAGGAACTCGCTGTAAGCCTTCTCCAAGATCTGTTTCTCATTTGCAAACTTGAGCAAATGAACTGCTTCGTGATATTTATAAAATCCGGAATCCACGAAAAATTCCTCGCGTTGTGGTTTGCTGTGATAGCTCTCGCCCATCATCAAATACCAGTGTACATCCTTTACGACCGTGTCCTCCTGCGTATTAAAAGTATACTGGCTTTTCCCCACATACTTGATAATACTGGCATCTGCGTCCGTCTCTTCTTTTACTTCCCGCAAAGCAGTTTCCTTGAACTCTTCGCCTTCCTCAACCGTGCCCTTGGGAAGCACCCATCCTTCATACCTGTTTTTGTAATTCTTGTACAATAGTAAGATCTTTCCCCGAAAGATCACCACACCGCCACAACTTGTTGCCTCAATCATTGCAATCCCTCCCGGTGGCATACGTGCATTTGTTTCACTAAATTTAAGTATACCCTTTTTTGTTATTTATTGCAATGAAATTTAGAAATCAATTTCCAAGATATTCCTCAAGCATCTTCGCTGCGATCGGCACCGCATACTGACTCCCCGTTCCGGCACCTTCCACGATCACACTGACCGCGATTTTGGGGTCTGCTGCCGGCGCAAAGCCCACAAACCATGCATGTGAGGTCCCCTCCGAATCAATCTCTGCCGTGCCTGTCTTACCTGCCACCGGATAGGACAGATTCCTTAAAGCTGCTGCCGTACCGTCAGACACGACTGAACGCATCATCCTTGTCACCTGATTGGCTCTTTTCCTTGAAATGACCGTCCGCTTTTCCTGCGGCTCATATTTCTTGACCACATGCCCGTCCACGCTCTCCGTGTGATCGACAAGATACGGAGTCATCATTACTCCGTCATTGGCGATCGTTGCGCTGATCAGGGCATTCTGTAATGGTGTGATCGTTGTTTTTCCCTGACCGATCGCCGTCTGTGCCGCCTCTGCCGTATCCGATTTCTCGTCGAGCACAAAACGGCTCCTGCTGCTGACAAACTTTACACCGAGCGAGCTGTTAAAACCAAATGCCTCACAGAGCTTGCGGTAGGATTTGCGGTTTAAACCCACACCGATATGTGCAAAAGAACCGTTGCAGGAATGCGCCAGTGAGCTTTTCAGATCGACCGTCCCATGGTGCTCCCCGTTGTAGCACCGGATCACATTGCCTCCAAACGTATCGCTTCCGCTGCATTCATACCGGTACTTGTCAAATGACGGATTCTCTCTCATATATTCCATCGCCGTCAGGATCTTAAACGTCGATCCCGGCGGATACAGCCCCTGCGTCGCGCGGTTTAAAAGTGCTGAGTTGCCAGCCTCATCTGCCACCAGCGAATCCCACTCGGAACGCACCGTATTCGGATCATAATCCGGCTTGGATACCATTGCCAGGACCTTTCCGGTGGACGGCTCGATTGCCACAACAGCGCCCTTCTGGTTTCCAAGTGCATCATATGCGATCTGCTGCAGCTTCGCATTTAACGTTGTTACAACTATATCGCCCTGATTTTTCTGTCCCTGCAGCTGATTGGAGAGCTGCTTTAACGGATTGACATGTGAGGTCAGAAGCGGAAAGCTCTGTTCCAGTTCTATACCGGTCTTACTGTTCCACACACGTCCCACAACATGGCAGAAAACGTTCTTATATGGATAAACTCTTGTCTCATTTCCCTTCTGATCCGTCTCGGTCGTAGCAAGCACCCTGCCATCCGACGACACGATATCTCCGCGGACAATCCGCTCTGCCAGAAGCTCCTGCCTCTTGTTGGCGGGATTGTTGATGATTTCCTGACTATCCTGCACCATAAACTTTACAAGATATCCGATCATCCCCAGAAAGACAATGACAACACAGTACGCTACTGCGATCACCTGACGGTTTCCGCGCTTTCTATCTTTATCTGCGTTCCTGTCTCTGCGTTCTTTTCGCTCTGCGGCGCGTGGCTCCTTCCGCTTCGTACTCTTCCGTTTCCCATTCCTGCTCCGCTCTGCGCTTTCGTTTTCTTTTCTCCTCAATCTCTCCCGCCTCCTCTCTGTTTAATACATACATGCCCTGAATAATACTGAACAGCACGATCGTGCTGATAACCGAGCTTCCTCCGTAGCTTACTAACGGAAGCGTTACACCCGTGGACGGAATAAACTTCACCGCACCGCCCACAGTCAGAAACACCTGAAAAATAAACTCCACTGCCAGTCCCAGCGCCGTCAGCTTATAAAACCGGCGTGACATTTTCAGGGCAATATTGACAAACATGACAAAGCAGCTGATCTCGACAAGCACAACGCAGATTGCGAAAAACACACCCAGCTCCTCGCCGATCGCTGAAATAATGAAATCACTGGACGCAACCGGGATCTTGTCCGGCATTCCCTCTCCAAGCCCCATGCCAAACCAGCCTCCTGTACCAAAGGCAAATAACGACTGTGCCACCTGATACCCCTGATTAGCGATCGTGCTCCATGGATCACGCCATGCGATCACACGATTCTGTACATGCGTAAAGAGATGATATGCCACCACTGCCGCCCCGGAGCCACACGCCAATCCCGCCAGAAGATAACTCAGCCGCTCCGTGGAAACATACAGGATCACCAGATACGTGATGTAAAAGATCAGTGCCGCACCCAGATCCTTCTCCAATACAAGGATCAGCACATGCGCTGCCGCAACTGCCGTCACAAGCACAAGATCCTTAAATCTCTCTGCCTTTGCCAGAAATGCGGCTGCAAAAAAAACATAAATAATCTTTACAAACTCAGACGGCTGCAGTGCAAAGCTGCCGATCGACACCCAGTTCTTTGCACCGTACCTCTCTTCTCCGATCACAAAGACAAGTGCAAGAAGCCCCAGCCCTGCGATCGCATAAAACCAGCCAAATATATCAAAGTAGGAAAACTTTTCTATGATATACGGAATGAACAGCCCTGCCACACAGGTTGCCGCCGCAAAGATCATCTGCCGGATGGCGCTTCCTGTGTCCAGCCGCTCGATCATGACCATGCCGACCATCAGCAGCATCAACATATTATTCAGAACGATCTTAGACATTCCTTCATATACATACGGATACGCTTTTCCCGCAAACACAAACAGAACAACCTGCAGCAGATACAGAATAATGATCTGCACATGCAGACTGTTTAAGAAAAGCACAAGTGAGCAGATAAAATGGATGGTGAACATCAGCTTTAACTGATGTCTGTATACTCTCTCCTTACGCTCCTTGTCCCTGCCTATAAATACCGTAAAACAATGCCAGGTATATACGGCAAAAAGGAAAATAATAATATATTTTGATAATTCTACAACCACGGAATGCATGACTCCGATGGTATTGCTATTTCCAAGAAGCTCCTGCAGCTTTCTTGCCGCCTCCTGTTTATCCATATTAATCGATACCTTTCTGTCAACCGGCTGCCTGCCGGAATGACTCCGTCGCCCGGTTTGTTATCCATTACTACTGGACCGGATCATAAAAATGTCCCTTCTGTCCCTCCGGAAATCTTCCCTTCAAAACGTCTGTCATCTCCTGCGGCGTCTCGATCGTAAAATCATACCGGAAACGCTTTATGCCGCACTTTCTGTACTGCTGCCGCTCCTCGTCAAGACAGAGAGGTTCTCCGTGATAAATGATATTATAACAACATTTACAGCAATTTAAAACCACAAAGGTACGCTTTTTGGCGTCCTGCATCCACAAAAGCTGCCCGCCGCCGTTTTTCTTCTGACATCCCTTCTGATGACGATGCACGCACTGCGCCGATACCATCAGCGGAATATATCCGTAAATAACCGCCTCAATATCTACAGATGTAGAAAGCTCCTGACATTCCTGTCCGGTCAGTTCCAGAGGCACGGTGCAGTGTTTGACACCCTGATCCTGCCACCAGCTCAACGCCTCGTTATTGGCGGTATAAAGATTGGCATCTGTAATGATCCTTTCCGCAGCAATCCCGGCTTCCTTCGTAAGAAACACAAATGATTCCATATTACGGATCACATAACCGGTAAGCTCCGACATCCGGTAAATACTGTCTCCACGGCTTAGCTTCTGCTGTTCCGACCGGTACACTGCCTCCCTGAAAATAAGCGGCATCATCAGGTACATGTTCTTTCCCGATGCTGCGCCCTTTCTGATCAGCCTGCGAAGTTCACTGTCATCCATCTGCTCCGTCCGCAGATAAATATCGTCCACACCCGGATCGTCGATTGCCTTCTGTGCCTGCCAGTCATATAATACCGACACGACGATTCGCTCCGGATCCTTACTGCCTGGCTGTCCTGCCACATGCTCCGGATGCATCGGTTCAGCATACATCTCACTTTCCGGCTGCCCATTATTTATCTCTGTCAGAGGCTTCCCGATATGACGGTCATATTCCGAAGCCTCTAACTTCTCTAACAGTCCTGCAAGCACCTCCCGCCGCAGGCGTTTCACCGCCCCGACCGGGATAAAAAGCTCGCCGGTAAGCTTCACCCGGCAATTGCTGCAGCGAAAAACAGTACCGCCGGTCTGGCATAAAATACGCCGGATCGACTCCTCCTCTGCCGCACTTTTCTGTGCCTTCTGGCATATATCGCCCTCAAGCAGAAAGGAAGCTTCTCTGTCCTCTCCCTGAAAAGCCGCACAAAGCTTCATCGTCTCTCCCTCTGCCGCCTCAAAGTGCATGGAAACAGTAAGCTTTGCATCCTCCGAAAGATAGTGCTCCCTGATCTCTTCCAAAAGTCCGGCATCCTTTGTACGGTATACGCTGTCTCCTTTGCGGATACGGCTGCCCTTCAGATATCTCGTCTTTACAAGCTCTCCCTTACGGCGTCCTTCTCCAATCGTATACTCATAGGATGTGCGTTGCTTCCCGTCACGAAATTCCACAACATCCTGTGCATGAACATCGCGTTCCAGCCGGTATGTTGCAGTGTGCGGATCAACCGCCGTAACCGTACCTACCTGCACACCGCCATGATTTGGGCGCAGATCCGCGATCATATCTCCCTTGCCCTTCGGAACCGCATACGGCACGCCGCTTCTTCCCTCCATATAACCGGAGGTGAAACCCTGACGGTTGTATAATTCCGCCAGCTTCCGTACATCCTCCTGCCACTCCGATTGATGACATGCCAGATATTGTTCATAATCCGTTCTGCCAAGCTTATCATACAAATCAACATATTTGCGGTACATCGCTGTGGTCAGCGCCACATACTCCGGGCGCTTCATACGCCCCTCCAGTTTCAGCGAATCCACACCAATCTCCATCAGGTCGCCAATATGTTCAAGACTGCAGTGCTCTCTCGGACTTAATAAATACCCCGCTCCCCTGCCGTCTTCGCACTGATAGAGCTGCCGGCACGGCTGTGCACATCGTCCTCTGTTGCCGCTTCTTCCTCCCAGCATACTGCTAAACAGGCATTGTCCGGAATAACAGTAGCACAATGCTCCATGCACAAAGATCTCAAGCTCCAGCCCCGTCTCCCGGCGCATATCGGCAAGCTCCGGAAGGGACAGCTCTCTTGCCGGCACGATCCTTGTCACGCCGTACGGTTTTAATACACCTGCACTCTCGCCCATTGTCAACGTCATCTGCGTGCTGGCATGAAGATCAAGCCCCGGAAAATGTCTGTGAAGAAAGCGCATCACGCCGACGTCCTGCACTATCGCCGCATCCAGTCCTTCCAGATAATACGGCGCAATATAATCGTATAAGGAGTCTGCAAGCTCCTCCGGTTTTAAAAGCGTGTTCACGGTCATATAGACCTTTACTCCGTACCGATGGCAGTAGCGGATCACCTCCCGCATATCGTCTCCCTGTGGGTTATCTGCATAGGCTCTCGCCCCAAACCGGCTCCCGCCAATATATATCGCATCACATCCGGCATTCACTGCGGCTCTCACGCTCTCGATCGAGCCTGCCGGCGATAAAATCTCGGGCTTTTTTCTCTGAATCTTGTCTGTCATTCTATCTGCTCTCCTGATCTTTGTTCACGAAGTCAAATCCTCTGCGGGCGCCGGGATGGAACAAATGTATTGTTCCATCCTCCCTTTGCCTTCGCACGAATAATAAAGGGCAAAACCGGTGTTTTGCCCTTTATCCTGTTCTTTTATTTTCTCTTACTCTGGGAACGTCTGGAACCGGAATTCTTTCGTCCCCTCGCACCATTCTGACTGTCCTGTGTACCGTCCTCCTTCGGATCCGCCTCCATCTCAAAGGACGCAATCGCAGGCTTTGCATTGTCCGTCTTGTCCACTGCTACAGGCTGTATTCCTGACATGATGCTGTCATCCTTGGGCGTTACTGCTGCAGCCTGACTGACCGACTGTGTTCCGGAAGCCGTGGGGTGTGCTTCCGGCACCACCGTTTTCACCGGTTGGCTGCTCTGCGATATTGATGTGGCTCCTGTCTGCACCTGCTGCTGTGGTCTGACGACATTGGCTGCTGCCGGATATGCCTGCCGCCGCTGTGGCACCTCCGGTCTTGCCACCTGTGCTGCCGCTCTCCGCAGAAGCTCTTTATTCTTCTCTTCAACCTCTTTGGTCTTGCTTTCTAATTCCTTATCCTTGCGGGCGATATCCTGGGATTTCTGCTCTAATTCCTTTTCTTTCTGAGCGATATCCTGAGATTTCTTCTCCAACTCTTTCTCTTTGTTCAAAAGCTCCTGCGTCTTCTGATCCAGCTCCGCTTCGAGACGGATCGTTTTCTTTTCAAGCTCTGACGTCTTCGCCTGCGCCTGCTTTAACTGCTCCTTCACAGACTTTAATTCCTCATTGCGTGAGACGATCTCATGCTTCATGCGGAACATTTCCTGCTCGACCTCGCCCTGCTGCTGTCTGTTCTCGTCCGCCTGCTTCTGTGCCTTAAAATAATCATCGGACAGATTGATCGCGAGAAGAATATTCTTCATATCCATATCCAGGCGGTTATATGCCTCCTGCCGCTTAAACTCATCAAACTTCTCATTGATATGATTCGCGATATGCTGCAGATAATCACTGCTCTCGTAACCGCATATCGTATACTGCTTCCCGTTGATGATCACCTGTACATCTGTTTTCTCGTTCATTCTCACCCGCACCTTCCTCTGCCATCTCTGTGACGGCATCCTTTGTATTGGAATCTCCCCTGCCTTTGCCTATGAAACAGGCTCTTCCTGTACCTCCGGCAATTGCAGTTCTTCCTGCTGTGCGGCTGCTTCCTGCTGCGCCTGCACCTGGGCATCCTCGTCTGTGACAAGCTCCGCCTTATTCTGGCTGATCACATCCAGATATCCCTGCAGCGCTGACTCCAATGCCCGCGCATTGCTGCTTGTGGTCTCCAATGCCGCAGCCAGTGTCTTCTCAGACATCTCTAACAGATCTCTTGTGTAGTAGATCGCACCATTGCCGATCTCCGCTGCCTGTGCTCTTGCATTGGCAACGATCTGCTCTGCCTGCTCATTGGCTTCCCGTACCGTGATCTCTGCCTGCTGGTAAGCCTCCTGCATGATCGCATGCTCCTCCACAAGAGCCTTGTACTGCTCCTGCGCATCTGAGAGAATCGCTGCCGCCTTCTGCTCTGCATTATCAAGGATCTCCTCTCTCTGTCGGAGAATCTTCTGATAGCGCTTAATCTCCTCCGGCACATCCCGGCGCAGATCATCCAGTAGATCGTAAAGCTCGTCCTTAGGAACTACCACCTTCGTTGAAGAAAGTCTCTGCATACGGCAACTTTCCACAAATTCAAAAATATCATCAATCTCCTGCTCAATTCTGCTTGACTGCATATCGTTCTCTCCTATCTGCAAATCTATGATTATGATAATGTTAATTTGATACTACTCCATGCTCCCTCATATAGCGAAGAACCGTCTCCGGTACATAACCGGAAATATCTGCCTGATATCTTAAAAGCTCTCTGACTGCACTGGAGCTGATATAGGAATACTCCGGTGCAGATGCCAGAAATATGGTATCTGCCTGAACAGACAGTTTATGGTTCGCCTGTGCAAGCGGAAGCTCATACTCAAAATCTCCCGGCGTTCTCAGTCCCCGCACGATCGCATCTGCATGCTGCTCCTTCACAAAATCTACCAGAAGCCCCTCAAAAGAAGATACCTCAATATTATCCTGATCCGCTGTAATCTCCCGCAGCATCGCCACCCTCTCCTCTTTGGAAAATAATGGCTGCTTTGCACTGTTGACTAAAACACCGACCACAAGCCGGTCAAACATCCGCGAAGCACGCCGGATCAGATCGACATGACCCGTTGTCACCGGATCAAAGCTTCCCGGAAATACTGCTGTACTCATCGTTATTCGTCCTCTCCCGCCACGGCTGTTTTATCCCGGCAGATAAATATATGACAATTGTTCTTGTATTCCTTGACTCTCTCCACATACCATCCACAGGTTGGAGGAAGCACGATCGGATCGTCCTCCATGGATGCCTCAACAATGATCCTTGTATCATCATGAACCAGCGATGACTCAATCAGATAAGGAAGTATCCTTCTCTCCAGCCCCATGCTGTACGGTGGATCCATAAAAATAACATCAAATGCTTTCTTCTGCTGATCCAGTCTGCGAAGTGCCTGGATAACATCCATCGCCATCACCCTTGCCTGTTCCTCAAAATGCGTATGGTGAAGGTTCGTGCGGATGCACCGCAGTGCTTCCCGGTCGTTGTCTACCAGCACAGCCTCTGCCGCACCTCTGCTCAATGCCTCGATCGCGATCCCGCCACTGCCGCTGAACAGATCCAGGAATCTTGCCTCATACAGATCCTGCTGTATAATATTAAATAATGTCTCTTTGATCTTATCCGAGGTCGGTCTGGTATGGCGTCCCGCCGGAGTCTCCAGTTTCAGACGTCTCGCCGTTCCTGCAATCACTCTCATTGCATTCCCTCATTTCCTTTAAATTTCGTATTATAACACAATATAAGATACTAATTATTGTATCACATTCCATCGGGGCGGTCAATCACACATCTTGTGCCGTCAGCGTGATGAGCTGCTCCTTTGTCGGCTCCTCAAGAAGCACGATCCGGTTCGCCTGATTCACGATCATCCTCTCGAATACATTGCGGACACCACGGGCATTTCCAAAGTCCCGGCGCTCCTGTTCATTCATGGAGGCAAGATATAATCCAAGTTTCTTCACTGCCGTATCCTCAACGACCATCCCTGCCTGTTCCGCCATAACTGTTAAAATCTCTAACAACTGTTGTTCGGAATAGTCTTCAAATGTAATAAATTTATTGAAGCGGGAGATGAGTCCCGTATTGCTACGCAAGAACTGCTCCATCTCCTCCCTGTAACCGGCAACGATCACCACAAGATCATCCCTGTGATCCTCCATCATCTTGACCAGCGTATCTACCGCCTCAGAGCCATAATCATTCGTTGTATCCGGGCTGACCAGCGCATATGCCTCATCAATAAATAATACGCCGCCGATCGCCTGCTCCACCACCTCGCGGACATTGATCGCCGTCTGTCCCACATAACCGGCAACCAGACGGGATCGGTCTGTCTCGATAAGCTGCCCCTCCGACAGGATACCGAGCTCTCTGTAAATCCTTGCCACAAGACGGGCAACCGTGGTCTTTCCGGTTCCCGGATTGCCGGTAAATACCATATGATAAGACATGTCCATAGCGGGAAGCTTATATTCCTCGCGCATCCGGCGCACCTTGATCAGATTCACAAGAGAACGGACCTCCTCCTTGACGTTGTCCAGTCCTACCAGCTGATTCAGTTCGTCCAAAAGTTTAGCCACTCGCTGCTCTTTTGCTTCCTTTTCTGCCTTCTGCCGCTCCTGCAGCCGTTTCTTTACCTTTTCAAACTCTTTCCTGGCTTCTCTCTGCTCATCCTCCGGACTTTCCTGTATATTTCCTTCCGACTCCACTTCGTCCGAAGTAACCGTTTCAGGAAGCATTCTCTGATCCGTCTTATCTGCCGGCATATTCACCTGCCATTCAGTCTTTTTGCTTTCTTCCCCGGTCAGCCATTTCACACCGGAGCAGATATTTCGGGCAGCAAGCTTATGACGGATATAGCTTTCCTCCCATTCCGGGCTGACACCTCCGGAGCAGACAAATAACACGGTTCTTTCATAATATTCACGGATATACTCCTGACCTGCCCGGTCAAAGCGGTCGGATAATTCCATCATACACAAAAGTACATTGATCACATTGTCAAGAAACAGCACCGCCTGTTCCTCTTTCAAATGCCTGTCATACACACCGCAGATCTGGATCAGGATCGGAGGCATCGCTGCATACTTCTCCGCGTAATGAACTACACTCTGCTCCAATATCTCCGCATCCGGGCTGATCTCAAGCGGATTGGTCTGTGTCAGGCACCGGATGTATTCTTTCTGCCCGTCAGAAATATTGTCCAGACGCACCGCCAGTTCCACCAGTACCGACTGGACATACAGATCTAACACCTCCGCTGCAGACTGCTTCATCATGTTCTCTGCCTCCCGCCAGTAGCCCTGTTTCTCCAGTCTCTTACAGATCTTTGCCAGCGAATGGTAATATTTCTGCCCCATAGCACAGATTTCATCACCGGTATACATCGCGTTTGCCATCACATCCCCTCCTTTCTCCAAAACAGCCTATTTTGCCTCATTGTACTACAATTCTCATCAATAGACAAGTTCCTGTCCAAAGACATTTTTTGTGATTTTTTTCAAAAAAAAGAAACCGTATATTACGGTTTCTTTGTATTCATATAATACCGAAAAGCGCCTACGCACGCTCTACTGCTCCAGAACGTAAACATCCTGTACATACCGGCATCTTCTTTGTGCCGCCATTAACCTTAACCTTAACGGACTTGATATTTGGCTTCCACATCTTGTTGCTTCTTCTGTGGGAATGACTTACTGCGTTACCGAAGTGAACGCTCTTTCCACAAACTGCACATTTTGCCATCGTAAGCACCTCCTTAGCATATTTAACCCTAACGGTCATGATTTATCAATAACTATTATGACTGTCTAATTTTGCCACAACATGCTTATTCTACCAAATCATAATGTAAAATGCAAGAACAAATTTAATTTTTTTCTGTTTCTTCGTCAGAACCCTTGCCAGACTTGAATTTATCGACAAGGTCCGGCACCATGTCAAGCACCTTTGTAACTGCATCCTGATTCTTAACGTTGACTAACTTCGTTGTTCCGTCCTTGATGATCAAAATGGAACTTGGCTGAATCTTTCCTCCCATTCCGCCGCCAGCATTGTTCTTCTTGCCATTCTCCGCAAACGAGCCCGCGGCCACACCAAAGCTGACATCTACCAGCGGAAGGATGATCGTTCCATCATCAAACCGTACTGCATCGCCAACCACTGTTTTGGTTGTCAGAAAACCCTCCATACCTTTCAGAAGAGAACCAACTGCCGTGTTGAAATTATTGTCTGCCATGATATCACCATACCTTTCCATATGCTGCAACAGCATCCTATGATCTGTCTAACCGTTCCATTAACCGCAACGGATGCGCTCTGATTATCAGGATCAACACTATGATCCCTCTTGCATATCCCTTCACTGCTACCTCTCCCTCAAACACTTCCTGTTCAAAATCCGGTATAACCGCAATCCCTTTGCCCCACATGGCAAAAAGAACACTAAGTACTCCCAGAAGCTGTCCGGTGAGTGCCGGATCTCCGGTTCCAAAATGAAGTCGCCCCCTGAGGCTGCGTGGTGCCATATGCTTTAACAGCCCTCCACTGCTCTTTAAAACTGCCTGAAGCAGCTCAATGCTTTCCTCATCAATTGCCTTTATTTTAGCGAATAAGCCGGCGATTGACAAGAAAAACTTTTTCACTCTGCCCGTTATCCGCCGCAGTGTGCGCACAAATCTGTTTTCAGAAGAGTCTGCCCTTTTCTTCGTATCGGCAGCTTTGTCAGGAACCGTCCTTTGCACGGTATCCGTATTCTCTCCGGAACTTTTCTGCGCTGCCAAAGACACACTCGTATCGAATGAATCCGCCGTCTTCGCCCCTTCTGCTTCTTTCGGTTCACCAGCTGTTGTCGAAGATTCCACAGCCTTCTGCACTTTCGCTGGTGAAACACCTTCTTTCCTTTGGACCTTGGTACTGCCGGATGCTTTCCGTTTCTGCTCTACTTTTCTTCGCTTTTGGAATTTCTTTTTCTTTGTATGAAATCTGCCGTTCACCGGGATGCCAAAAATACGGATACACACTCTCTGGTTTCTGTCCGTGTCAAAAGACAGATGGATCAAATGCAGCAGCCAGCTTACACTTCCCTTCACTCTGTGCTCCTCCTGCCATACGGCAGACAGCTGATACCGGATCGGTATCAGAAGCACTGCCAGACATAGCAGAAGCATCAGTCCCAAAATGCAAAGCAGAATGATTCCGATCCACTTAAACACACCCAGTATGATCACTGCCATCGGCACACCTCCTCCCGGCATCCTGTTGCTGTTTACATGATATCCTCAAAATATCCACGCACGATCCGGGGAGAGATGTCACCCTCTCTGCAAACTGTATCAAGACAGATCTGTGCTGCAAGCATTTCGGCTTTCTCCCGGCTTCCCGCCAGACCTATCACCGTCACCCTTCGTTTCCGGTACCAGCGAAACCACAGCTCCACGGAGGAATATATCTCCATGATATTTTCTCCATTTACGGGTAATGTAATACAATATAACGGTCTTGTCGGCTTATTTTTTTCGAGAAGCTTCTGATACCGTTTCTTTTTGACGGAAATATCCGCGTCCAGATACATTTTTGAACTCCAGTACAGCATACTCCTCCTTTTCCGGAAATCCCTGCCAAATTATCCCATCATTTCCTGAATCAACTGCTTGGATGCATACTTCTCTGCTTCATCATCACAGAGCATCAGAGACTGGCTGATATAATCTGCCACCTCCTGCGGTGTTGAGAAAAATACAGGGATCTTTTCCAGCGTATTCGCCATGATCGCACGTCTCACCAGACGGGACTGTCCCTTGAACGCCTGCTTCAACTCGGTTACGATCTGCTCTGCCGCTTTCTCTGCATCCTGTGCGGTTACCTTTTCTTCCTCGTCCTTCCACTCAAGCTCCACAAAGTCGCTGCCGGAAGCTAACTGCATTAGCTGTTGCAGATGTGTAAAGCCCTCCATCAGTCCGAGCTTTGTAATCTGCTCCTTCTGGGATTTGATCGTCTCCTCCAGCACGGCATCTGCCGTTGTCATGGATTCGTAGATCCGCTCCTGCATTCCCTCGATCTCCGGGAAATGCTCGCCAAGCCAGTACAGCTTGTCCTCCTCTGATTCAAGAGGATGCTCCTCATTCTTCTCCCAGATAGCACTTTCCTCATGCAGGAACAGCTCGTTGATACCGCGGATCACTAACTGTGCCGCCGGAATCTTATCGGCTGCCTTCTGACCGCCATCTGCCAGATACATGGAATATGCTCCGTTGATCAGCTTCTGGATCAGCATGTACAGATCCGAAATATCATTGAGCTTTGATGCATTCGTGCGAAGCTTCTCAGCATAGATCTGATACATCGCGGCTGTCATATTCTCATAATCCAGTTCATCAAACTCCTTGATGACCGGCACAAACTCTGTGAAATACTTCTCCATGTCATCGGTCCGGTAAAGCATTGCATTGGTGCGGAACATGTACAGATGTCCCTCCAGTGCACTCTTGTCAGAACCCTTGTAGACAGAGATACTCTCGCGGATCAGATCGAAATAATGACTTCTCGTCATACGCATCGGAAGCTGTCCGATCACCATGCGAATATTATCGTTGATCGCCATATTGTCCTTAGTTGCAAAGATGAAGTTTAATACCTCCTGTGCAAAGACACTGTCCTCGGCGATAACCTCCTGATCCTCAAAGCGGTACTGCATGCGGTTCAGAATATACTCGTATACAACAAAACGGTCTACATATGCGGTAAGCACCTGCATGCGGTCTGTCACTTCCGTACGAAGCTTAAGCAGATTCTCTCTCTGCCGGCTGCGTTCCTCCTCTCCGAAGGAGGCAGGATCCATCAGGACACGAACCGCCTGATGAAGAGCCTGTGCTATATCTTCTGCCGTATTAATATAAGGATTGATCCCCTCTGTGATCATCTCATAAAACACATAATACTCCATCATGAATTTCAGTCTTGCATGACTGTCATGAATATCCAGGGCAAGCTCCAGATACTCTGGAAGAGCCTGTTCAAGCTCCTTGCCATGGGATAATTTCTTTACACTTTCGCGTATCTTTGTACTCATGTCGTCTCCTTATTACCAGGTCTGTAATAATACCCAGCTCTCAAACCATTTCAGGTAAGTTTTTACATAATGCACAGTCGTCGGCGTACCACTTAAGACCGGATAGAACATTGCAAACAGTCCCACTGCCAGCGCCGCATAAATATAGGCGTATTTCTTCGCTTTCGGATATTTCTTCACAAGCCGGTACATGCTGTAGCCCACCATAACCGTAACGAACGGTACACTTGGGAAATAATGATAAATAAATACAACTCGTGTCACCTTAAACCACGGTGCATACTGTGACAGATAACCGACACTTAAAAATGCAGCCTTGCGGTCCTTCTTGGCAAATACCAGATAAAGCATATATACAAAGGCAGGAATACCGGCCCACCATACAAGCGGATTACCAAAGGCACTGATACCCTCTCTGACGGTGTCTGACACAACGCCGGAATAATACCAGATCGGACGGTACATGATTGGCCACTGATACCATTTCGATCCATACGGATGTGTTGCATTCAGTGTGCTGTGATAATTGAACATCGTCTTCTGTGCCTCAATCACCTTCTGGATCAGCGTACGGTCCGTACCGTCGTTAAACGGAATATAAGACAGTACATAGATCACCGCCGGCACAACAATGAAGAAGATACAGCATGACAGCAGAGTGACGATCAGCTTCTTATGGAAGTTCTTGATAATAAACTGATGGGAAATCTCTCCTGTCTTTCCATTTGGATTCTTCGTTGCATAAATGTACTCGCGGAATCTCTGGATCATCTGTGCAAAGAAGATGATCGCAAGTCCGATTGCCGAATAGATACCGGTCCATTTGGACGCCCAGCTAAGACCCATGGCAAATCCACAGAGTCCAAGCGGAATCAGCGTTTTGGACAGCTTTGTATCGAAAAAGCTGAGTCTCGTATAGCAGTACATAAAGAAATACGAGAGCATGATAAACAGCGTAACATACACATCGATCGTGGAAATACGCGTCTGAACAAAGTGCATGAAATCAAACGTAAACAGGATCGTCGTCACTATACTGATCCACGTCTCCTTAAAGAACTTCTTGGAGAAATTATAGATGATCGGCACCATCAGAACACCGAACAGCGTTCCCATAAATCTCCAGCCAAACGGACACATACCAAAGATCAGAACGCCGAGTGCGATCAGCTCCTTGCCGAGTGGCGGATGGGTGTTCTCATAGCAATACAGCTTGTGGATCATCTCATAAGCAGTTCTGCCGTGATAGATCTCATCGAAGTAAGTACCGTTTAAGTTGGTTGCTCTTGCCGCATACAGATCCTGCTCATCAAACAATGTGGAGTAATCTCCGGCATTGACCGGTGTCACTACATTGCCTTCCGTATCTGTAAATACCAGTTCCATAATACTGTCATTTGTCGTATCCGCTGCCGGTGAGATCCTTACATAACGCGCTGTCACATTCAGATCCGTATAATTCCAGCAGAATACCGAACCGGCATCCCACGGATTGTCTGCTCCGTATAAGGTATTCCAGTTTGTTCCATCTGAGGAATAGTCCACCAGATACTTCGGATTGTTCTGGTAGCCAAGATATTCCGCCATCTTTCCGAGACTGACATCCTGTCCCATATCGGCAACAACCGCCCCCTGCGTCACGACAGAATACTCCGTCTCCGGTGCTTTCAGGCTACCGAGATGCACAAATGCGATTACCGCATATATCAGGGTGATAATTCCCATGGCAATATAATCCTGCTTCGTCATCTTCACAAGCTTGGAAGATGGACGGATCACAGACTTGTTCTTCTCCTCCGCAGACACCTTCTTCACAGTTGTCTCGCGGCTGATGATCTGCTTCTCCTCCTGCTCTGTCTCAAATCTGGTGTAATGACGGATCGTTGTGTATACCATGAAGGCAAACACAACCATGCCAAGCAGGGAGATTGCAAACAGGATCGGACTGTGCCAGTCATAGTTTGCAGCATCATACTTAAACAATACATGCGCTACGTTATAGAAGAAGTGCATTGCCGACAGACAATACAGGATAAACACATCTCTTCTCGGCTTCATCACATATGCGAGAAGCATAAACGCCATTGCCGGATACATATAACGCTCATGCATGCGGACAGAGAACATGAAAATACCGATGATCAGCATACCGCCGATATATGTATATTTCGCCTCTGTCTTTTTGCAGCGGAAATTTACAAATGCTGTTGCGATCACGATCAGAAGGATAAAGATCGTACCCCAGGTCTGATAGCTTAAACCAAAGCCCCTGTCTCCCTGACTGATCCAGTTCTTACCAACCAGTGTCCAGAAATTGTATGCATTTACGGAAGCATACTCAAAAGAACCTACCGTATTCGTATAAAGGGAAATAACCTTTTGCAAACCATACGGCAACACGGCGATCACCATACAAAGAATTGCCACAAGTCCCATTCCAAGGTTGATCCCGAACTTCTTCCAGTTGAAATCCTCCAGAAATACATGATCGATAATACCGTATAACAGCACCGGTGCAAACATCATCGCCTGTGGCTTTAAAAGAATTGCCAGTGCGAAAAGGAAATACGATGGGATCAGTTTCTTCTTGGCGATCAGATAGAACATCCATGCAAGAAATACCACATAGATACTGTCCGTCTGCCCCCAGACAACGCTGTCCAGAATGATTGCCGGGCAGAACAGATAAACAGCTGAAAGCAATGCTGCACCTGTCTCACGAAACTTCTCGGACGCAACCTTATAGATCAGATACCCCATACCAAGATCGGTAAGAATATTCGGCATCTTTGTGAGGATATCACTCATTGCCGAATTCCACGGAATGCTGAAGATATGACGCAGCCATCCGATCACATACAGAATATAGATATATCCGGGTGGATAACCCTCTGTCATCGTGGTATAGAACTTGTGAAAACCATCGTTGTATACCATATCCGCCCATGCAATAAAGCAGCTCATGTCCTGCTCATGACCGTGGTAAACACCGCCAATAATCACACGAAGCAGAAATGCAACGACCATGACAGCCACAAAGACCGTCAGACCGATCATGCGGTCCTGCGGATTGTCAAGATTCACCTGTGTCTGATTCCTGCTGCCCTTGCTTCTTGCTACATTCTTTCTTTTCTGATTGTTTCTGGCGCGGACTGCCGCCCCGCTCTGTTCCACAACGGTCATCCGGTTTCTCAGATAACCGCTGATCGGAAAGTACATGGCAAGCATGATCAGAAATCCAATGATTGCCACTGCGTTAATCATCCCCATAGTTTTTCTCCTTTATTTTCTATTGTGATCAGTCATGCTTTCTCACATGCTGATGGGTAAACAAATGATCCGAGCAATACTCATAATTGCCGTCGCACTTCGAACAGAATCTGAAATCCAGAGTCTCGTCATCAAGCTCGGTTCTTCCGCATACTGCACAGCGGTGTCTTGCCCCGCCGTTCTGACGTCCCGCATCCCTGACCTGCTTCTTGAAATGCTGGCGCCGCCTGATATCCGACGGTGAGATCCTGTGATAATCCCTGCTGGCAAAAAAGTATATTAAGAAGTTCGCCATCGCGACAAGGATTGCAAAGGCGACGCTGAAATACTGTCCTCCAACTGACGGCATTCCACGGTTTATGCACGCAATACCTGTTGTCACATATTGGAATACATTATACAAGAGATATACCGCATCCAGAATTGCCAGCCACTTCACCTTGATCGGTATCACAAACCAGAACAAAAACTCCATGTTTGGATTGATGGTTGCAAAGGCAAAGAACATAGACCAGTAAATATACTGGAAGCCGGACAGATACTGTACGGAATGAAGTGTCCCATACAAAATAAATGCCGCAACAATGTTTAAAAACCAGCCGCTGATAAAGTACATGTTAAACCGGAAGGTTCCCCATGCCTGCTCCAGCGATCTTCCAAACAGGAAGAACAGATTGACCTGAATCGCAAAGAACAGGATACTCACAATAAAGCCCATCCCCCGATTAAAGCCATATGGCTCGATCAGGTATGTGAACAGTCTCCATATCTGACCATGTAAGACAGCCTCCACATTAAGCGACAGATAACTGTAATAAATATTCTCATTGATCAGTCCGAGCGCCGCTCCCGCACAGTACAACACGATCACATACTTGATGAGATCCGGTACGGCATAACGGCCAAATTTCTTTTCAAGCTTGTTTAATAATTGGTTCATAAATCCCCCATCCCTGCGTATCTAAGCATGCGCAGGCATCGTTTCTCTTTATTCACGGATAACAAAAAAATGGTATTGGAAATAACATTCCAATACCATCTATTCTATTGATACGCGTTTTCTTTGTCAAGCCGAAGATGCCACTACTTTTGTCGATAAAGAGCAGTCCCCGGCTGCAGTACGATACGGTCAACTCCAAGAATGCTTTCGAGCGTATCACCATCCCTGACAATATAGACGGACTGATCCTTTTCCTGCGGCATCTCAGACTCATCCTTTTCCTGCATCATCTCGGACTCATCCTTTTCCTGCATCATCTCGGACTCATCCTTTTCCTGCGTCATCTCCTCTGCCAATTTGTTCTCCGTCTCCGTCATTGGCACGGCATCCCTGACCTCCCATTTGCTGCAGTTTCTGCCGTAGGGAGGCATTACCGGCCGGTCATTTGCACGCACCGGCACGCAGATTGTTTCCCCGACCTGAAGATTATAGACATCCACATAAGGATTTGCCCGCAGCAGAAGTGCTAACGGCACCTGATGCTCCATACTGATCGAATAAAGCGTGTCTCCGGAACGAACCGTATGCATAATTCCATTACAATGTTTCATAGCTTGAATATGCCCTTCTTTCTATCCTTTCCTTTTTATTTATATTCCCAATTTGTGTTATTGGTGACTCAGCTGTTGCAATCAATTTTTTTTTGTCATATAATAGGAAAATATGGCGATATTTATCATCGCATACCCTTTAATAAGAAAGGACAGCTAAGGAAGAAAGGAAATATCTTATGAAATTACCATGCCATACTCTGGGAATCGATATCGGTTCCACTACAGTAAAGATTGCAATATTAAACCCAGAGGGAGAGATCATATTTTCTGATTATCAGCGTCATTATGCCAATATTCAGGAGACTCTGGCGGCTATTATCAAGCAGGCGCTGAAAGAGCTGGGAGACCTTCCTGTTTCCCCTGTGATCACCGGTTCCGGCGGACTCACTCTTTCCAAGCATATGAATGTTCCCTTTGTTCAGGAGGTTGTCGCAGTTGCAACATCCTTGAAAGACTATGCGCCCCGCACCGACGTCGCGATCGAGCTCGGTGGCGAGGATGCCAAGATCATATATTTTACCGGTGGTATTGACCAGCGAATGAACGGAATCTGTGCCGGCGGTACCGGTTCCTTCATCGACCAGATGGCGACACTGCTCAAAACGGATGCAGCCGGTCTTAATGAATATGCCAAGAACTACAAATCCATCTACCCGATCGCAGCCAGATGCGGTGTATTTGCAAAGACTGATATCCAGCCTCTGATCAATGAGGGTGCTACGAAGGAGGATCTGTCCGCTTCCATTTTCCAGGCGGTTGTCAACCAGACGATCAGCGGTCTTGCCTGTGGAAAGCCGATTCGCGGCAATGTCGCATTTCTCGGCGGTCCGCTTCATTTCCTGACCGAACTGAAGCAGGCATTTATCCGCACTCTGAACCTGAAGGGAGACGAGATCATTGCACCGGAGCATTCTCATCTTTTTGCCGCATCCGGTGCTGCCATGAACGCAAAGACAGATGAATGCATGTCGTCCCTCAGCAAACTGGATGATATTTTAGCCAAAAAGATCGACATGGAATTTGAGGTTGCCCGTCTGGAGCCTCTGTTTAAGGACGAAACAGAGTATGACGATTTCTTGAAGAAACACTCTGAGAATGATGTGAAGAAGGGTGATTTTTCCTCTTATAGAGGAGATCTGTTTCTCGGTATTGATGCCGGTTCTACCACGACAAAGGTTGCCGTGATCGGCGAGGACGGAAGTCTTTTGTATTCTTTCTACAGCAACAACAACGGCAGCCCGCTCAAGACTGCGATCAAGTCCATCAAGGAGATCTACGATATGATGCCGGAAGGTGCACGTATCGTCCGCTCCTGCTCGACCGGTTACGGAGAGGCTCTTCTTAAATCCGCCCTCCTTCTCGATGAGGGTGAGGTAGAGACGGTTGCCCACTACAATGCAGCCGCCTTCTTTGAACCGGATGTCGACTGTATCCTCGATATCGGCGGACAGGACATGAAGTGTATCAAGATCAAAAACCAGTCGGTCGACAAGGTTCAGCTCAATGAAGCATGCTCCTCCGGATGCGGTTCTTTCATTGAGACCTTTGCCAAGTCGCTGAATTACGCGGTGGCTGATTTCGCAAAGATCGCTTTATTTGCAGAGAATCCGATCGACCTCGGCTCCCGCTGTACCGTATTCATGAATTCCAAAGTAAAGCAGGCACAGAAGGAGGGCGCATCTGTCGCTGATATCTCTGCCGGTCTTGCTTATTCAGTAATTAAGAACGCCTTATTAAAGGTAATCAAGCTGACCGACCCTAAGGATCTCGGCGAAAAGGTCGTTGTACAGGGTGGAACCTTCTACAATGATGCCGTACTGCGCAGCTTCGAGCGAATCTCCGGCTGTAAAGCCGTACGTCCGGACATTGCCGGTATCATGGGTGCCTTCGGTGCCGCACTGATCGCCCGCAAGCATTACGAAGGACAGGAAACAACCATGCTGACCATCGACCAGATTAACGATCTGAAGTTTGAGACCTCGATGGCAAGATGTAAGGGCTGTACAAACCATTGTCTCCTGACGATCAACCGCTTTACCGGCGGACGCCAGTTTATCTCCGGAAACCGTTGCGAGCGCGGTCTCGGCAAGGAAAAGAACAAGGATCACATTCCAAACCTGTTTGAATATAAAAACAAGCGACTCTTCCAGCATTACACATCTCTGGATGAAGAGCATGCCGTCAGAGGAACCGTTGGTATTCCGCGTGTCCTGAATATGTACGAGAACTATCCGTTCTGGTTTACCTTCTTCACGGAGCTTGGTTACCGCGTTATCCTCTCTCCTGAGTCCAACCGCAAGATCTACGAGCTTGGTATCGAATCCATTCCAAGCGAGTCTGAGTGTTACCCGGCAAAGCTGGCACACGGTCATGTCACATGGCTGATCCGCCAGGGTATTGATTACATTTTTTATCCTTGCATCCCTTATGAGCGTGTCGAGGTGGAGGATGCCAATAATCATTACAACTGTCCGATCGTTACCTCCTACGGAGAGAATATCAAGAACAATATCGAGGAGCTGCGTGATGATAAGATCACATACCAGAATCCATTCCTCTCTCTGGAAAGCGAAGCGATCGCAACAAAGCGTCTGGTAGAATTTTTCACAGAGGAAAACGGTATTGCTGCTGATGAGATCCGCCACGCTGCCGCTGCTGCATGGAAGGAAATGCAGGCCGTCCGCACCGAGATGGAGCAGAAAGGTGAGGAGGTATTACAGTACCTTAAGGAGACCGGCCGCCGCGGTATCGTGCTTGCCGGAAGACCATACCATACCGATCCTGAGATCAACCACGGTATTCCCGATCTGATCACCTCCTACGGCGTTGCCGTACTGACCGAGGACAGCATTTCACATCTCGGCAGGGTAGACCGTCCGACGATCGTTATGGATCAATGGATGTATCATTCCCGTCTGTACCAGGCAGCATCCTTTGTCAGCACACAGTCCAATCTGGATCTGATCCAGTTAAACTCCTTCGGCTGCGGTCTTGATGCCGTTACCACCGATCAGGTCAGTGATATCCTGACAAAGCGCAATAAGATCTATACCGTATTAAAGATCGACGAGGTCAACAACCTTGGTGCCGCACGAATCCGTATCCGTTCTCTGCTCGCCGCTGTTCGTGAGCGTGCAGCCAAGAATATTCAGCCACAGTGCAACGTTGATACCGCACACCACAGAGTGATCTTCACCGAGGAAATGCGTAAGGAGTACACGGTCCTTGTGCCACAGATGTCACCGATTCACTTTGACATTCTGGAACCGGCACTCGCCTCCTGCGGTTATAAGCTCAAGATCTTACCAAGCACACCGGCTGCCGTCGATTATGGTCTGAAATACGTTAATAACGACGCCTGCTATCCATCCCTGATCGTTATCGGTCAGTTTATGGAGGCGCTTTTATCCGGCGAGTATGACCTTGATAAGGTTGCCCTGATCATCACCCAGACCGGTGGCGGCTGTCGTGCTACCAACTATATCGGTTTCATCCGTCGTGCCCTCGAAAAGGCAGGCATGGGACAGATTCCGGTTATCTCCATGAGTGCCGGCATCGAGAAAAACCCCGGTCTTAAGATCAATCTGCAGATGGCACACAAAGCCATTCAGGCACTGATCTACGGTGATGTATTTATGCGTGTCCTGTACAAGACGAGACCGTACGAAGCTGTTCCCGGCTCTGCGAACGCCCTTCATGAGAAGTGGAAAGCGATTGCACAGCGCGCCGTCAGAAACGGCAACAAAAAGGAATTTCAGCGAAATATCCGTCAGATCATTAAAGAGTTTGACGAGCTGCCATTGAAGGATATCAAGAAACCACGCGTTGGTATTGTCGGCGAGATCCTTGTTAAGTTCCTGCCGCTTGCCAACAACTATCTGGTAGAGCTTCTGGAGGCCGAGGGCGCCGAGGCAGTCTGTCCGGATCTTCTGGATTTCTTTATGTACAGCCTGTACAATGCTAACTTCAAGGCAAAATACCTTGGCAAAAAGAAATCCTCCGCACACATCAACAACTTCCTGATCTCCTATCTGGAACATTACCGTAAGGTTGCCAACGATGCACTGGCAGCAAGCAATCGCTTCGAGCCTACAACACGGATCAACAAGCTGGCAGAATATGCCGATCCGATCGTCAGCGGCGGTAACCAGACCGGCGAGGGCTGGTTCTTAACCGGTGAGATGCTTGAGCTGATCCACTCCGGCGTACCGAACATCGTATGTACCCAGCCGTTTGGATGTCTTCCAAACCACGTTGTTGGTAAAGGTGTTATCAAGGAGCTGCGCCGTCAGTATCCGGAGTCCAACGTTGTGGCTGTCGACTATGATCCGGGTGCCAGCGAGGTAAACCAGCTGAACCGAATCAAACTGATGCTCTCTACTGCTGTAAAGAACATGAAATAAAATAACGATCAATAAGATACTGCCGAAGCAGATACGTCAAATCTACGATCTGTTTCGGCAGTATTTTGATGCCAAAATTTATGTAGAGAAAAACAGCGCAGGAATCAAAGCCTGCGCTGTTATCATTTGTAGTTACTTCTGATATTTATTTTTGAAAATAGTCTGCATCAAAGACCGTCTTGCTCGGATAGGAAACCGCCTCCGGCTTCTCTTTGACGATAACCCCGGCTTCCTCCTTCTGCTTCTCGATATCCCGCAGGGTATCCAGATTCAAAGCAGTTTTCTGCGCGAATCCGCCCTCTTCTTCGCTGCTTTGAGTGGGTCTGTTTCCCACTACCTGTTCTACCTGTTCTGTCTGCTCTGCGGATACAGTCTCCTTTACCGCATTCATGGCTTCTGTCTGCATACGCTTTACAAGCATTCCGCTTCGTTCCATGCGGCGGTATGCCACATAGATTCCCACTGCCAGAACAATCGTTACGGCAAGACCACCCTCCAGACCAAAGTCACCGCCGTTCATAAACGACCAGCCATCGGCAAAAGAGCTGTCAAACACAGAGCTTGCCTTTGCTGTACCGCTGACCGATATGCCGAAGATATTGCCCTGCAGGAAATTCCATCCGCTGTGCAGTGCAGCAACCATCCAGATACTGCCGCTTTCCACAAACAGAAGACCAAACAGCAGTCCACACAAAAAGAGATTGATATACGCCAGCACCGTGACATGCTCATTGCTCATATGCATCGCCATAAATACACCACTGCTTAGGATCACGGAATACCACACGGAATTACGGCGCGACAAAGATACCAGCAGATATCCCCGGCAGATCACTTCCTCCGACAGTCCCTGAATCATATAACCGATCAGATAAAAAACGACGTATCCCGGAACAAGCTGTGCAGAGACACCTTCAAAATGACAGGCTCCCGTCAATATACAGATCAGATAGGCTCCGCCAATCAAAACCGCACTCCAGCCAATCCCCTTCGCATAGAGCGAAGACATGTTCCGCTTCATAAATCCCATCGACGACAATGGTCTTTTCTCAATGAACTTACAGTACCCTGTATATAATACGATCAAAAATATCTCCGCAAACAGCATATAAACCGTCACCCATTGCGACCTGTTCTGAAGAAGACTGTTATATTGTTCAATACCTGCACTGATAGGATGTATGAGTCCATATACGAGAAGCCCTGGCACCAGTGCCATGGCTTCTACGAATATCGATATTACATAGAGAACAATAAAAATGATCATCTCTCCCAATATACTGTGGGATTTTGTCTTCTCGGCTTCCTTCATAAAAGCCGGTTTCTTAATTTCTCTCATATGTTATTTTAATTCCTTTAAGAATGTCTCGATACGATCCAATCCCTTTTCAATCTGCTCCAGTGAGATTGCATAGGACAGACGGATATGATCCGCAAATCCGAAATCCGCACATGGAACTACCGCTACATTGTATTCCTCAATAAGGATTTCTGCCATCTTGGAAGTATCCTCAATCTTCTGCCCCTTATAATCCTTACCGAGTACATCACTCACGTCAACAAATACATAGAATGCACCCATTGGCTCGATCGTGCTTACATGAGGCATCTCACAGATTCTCTTGTACATATACTGACGGCGCTTATCAAACTCTGCATGCATGGTTGCCACAGAATCCTGAGGACCGTTGAGTGCCTCAACAGCGGCTCTCTGTGCAATAGAGTTTGGATTGGAGGTCTGATGAGACTGAACGCTGCTCATCATCTTTGCAATCTCCTTGGAAGATCCTGTGTAACCGATTCTCCAGCCAGTCATTGCATAGCTCTTTGCAAGACCGCTGCAGGTGATGGTTCTGTCATAGATTTCCTTGCCAAAGGAAGCAATACTGATATGCTTCTGATCTCCGTAAACAAGATTTTCATACATCTCATCTGCGACAACATAAATGTCACTCTCTACAACCACGTCAGCGATCGCACGAAGCTCCTGCTCAGTGTAAAGCATACCGGTCGGGTTGTTTGGTGTGTTAAGTACAACAGCCTTTGTCTTGTCTGTAATTGCCTTCTTCAGATCCTCTGCCTGAAGCTTGTAGCTCTGCTCCTTTGTGGTCTTAACAATCACCGGTACACCGCCCGCAAGCTTAACGATCTCCGGATAGCTGAGCCAGAATGGTGCCGGGATGATCACCTCATCACCCGGATTGATCAGTGCTGTGAAAATATTGGTCAGAGAATGCTTTCCTCCATTGCTGATCACGATCTGATCCGGTGCATAATCAAGTCCATTGAAGGACTTAAACTTCTTAGAAACAGCTTCCTTTAACTCATTGGTTCCGGAAGCCGGTGTATATTTTGTAAATCCATCATGAATTGCCTGAATTGCAGCATCGCAGATATTCTCCGGTGTGTTAAAGTCCGGTTCACCTGCGCCAAAACCGACAACATCCTTTCCCTGCGCACGCAGTTCCTTTGCCTTTGCAGTGATCGCCAGTGTAGAAGATGGCTTCACCGCTGCTGCTTTTCTGGATAATTCTAATGACATAATAATTGCCCCTTTCCTTGGTATAACTTGGTAAAATATGAAAATCTCCTCTCAAATTTATACCACAAACTCTGGGTTGCGTCAATGTATAATTGTATACAATTTACTGACCCACACTGATATTTGCTCCCTTATTATCTTCTTTTCCAAGAGCACTGCCGAATATAAACTTCTGCATCGCTTTCACATTCTTGTCCAGAGGATCCGGCAGGATCACCGACATGCTGCGGACACGGGTAATCTTGTAAGCCCCTTCCACTGGAACATTGAGTGTTTCCAGCTTTGAATTTCTGCTGCGGACTTCCACACCCTGATACAGATAATTGACAAGATCTGCCTTGTCAATATTTGTCTTGACGAGCGGCATCAGCTTTGGCACCATCGCGATCAACTCCAATGCCGATTTGTCCATGAGCTTTTTGTAAATGGCAGACATCACGGTACGATGACGCAGTGTTCTTGCGAAATCACCATATTGTCCGTCCTTCTGTACATAACGAATCCTGGCATAACCAAGTGCCTGATTACCATTCATGTGATTGACTCCGACATGAAGTGTCCTGTTCGATTTCTCAGAGATATAGTTGGTCTTATTAAGATATTCCACCTCATCCTCTGCCAGCTTGATATCAACGCCCCCAAGAGCCTCGATCACCTGCTGGAACGAATCAAAGTTTACCAGCACATATCCATCCACATCAACGCCAAAATTCTTATGAATCGTCTTGATCAAAGTCTTCATGCCACCATTATGATATGCCGCATTGATCTTATTGTCCGAAAAGCCCGGTATCTGCACATAGGTATCACGCATGATCGAGGTCAGACGAAGTGCTCCGTCCTTCCTGTTAACGGTTGCGATCATAATGCTGTCGGTTCTTCCCCGACCGCCTCCGATCGCCTCCTCGCCGCACACAAGGATATTGATCACATCCTTAGACTGCATTACACTGTCTGCACTGTCGAGATGAATCTTATCCGGATCGATCGCTTTCAGGTTTTCAATTCCAGTATCCTCATCAAAATACTCTTCCTGTGCTTTCTCGTTATCATTGTCCTTTACATAAATCTTTCCATAATTGTAGCTAAATACACCGTAAGCAATACCTAAAATCGCCAGCAGTGCAATGACAACTCCTATCACGATCTTGCTCCAGACAGGCAGCTTTTTCTTTGGCATATCTGCTGTAAGCTCTTCTAACTCTTTATTGTCCTTTTCTTTCATATGAATCTCCATTTCGGTTCATTTTATATGTTTCCGGCAATATACAACAGGACAGAGCCTGCGCCCTGTCCCCGCAAAATCATATATCTGCAACGCTTCAGCAAAAGGTTCTAGTTCTTGAAACTGTGGATCGGTGCCGGAATACGCCCGCCACGGTTAATAAATGCACTGCAGTCAAAGGAATTGACCGGCATAACCGGTGCATAACCTAACAATCCGCCAAACTCTACGGTATCGCCTACCTTTTTGCCGATCACTGGGATCAGACGGACTGCTGTCGTCTTCTGGTTAACCATACCGATCGCCATCTCATCTGCAATGATACCGGAAATCGTTGTCGCCTTTGTATCACCCGGAATTGCGATCATATCAAGACCTACCGAGCATACACAGGTCATAGCCTCTAACTTCTCCAGCGTGAGTGCCCCGTCTACAACGGCATTGATCATACCCTGATCCTCACTGACCGGAATAAATGCGCCACTCAAGCCACCGACATAAGAGGAAGCCATAACGCCGCCCTTCTTCACCTGATCGTTTAACAGGGCAAGTGCAGCTGTTGTGCCGGGTGCACCGGCTCTCTCAAGACCCATCTCCTCGAAAATATCTGCGATACTGTCTCCGATCGCCGGCGTCGGCGCCAGAGAAAGATCAATAATACCAAATGGAATATCCAGTCTTCGGGATGCTTCTCTTGCCACAAGCTGACCAACACGGGTAATCTTAAATGCTGTCTTTTTCACGGTCTCACAAAGAGAACCAAAGTCTGTGCCATGCTCGGCCTCCAGAGCCTTTCTCATAACACCCGGTCCGCTGACACCGACATTGATAATGGCATCTGCCTCTGTCACACCATGGAACGCCCCCGCCATGAACGGATTATCGTCCGGTGCATTACAAAATACAACCAGCTTGGCACAACCGATGCTGTCGTTCTCCTTCGTATATTCTGCCGCCTGCAGGATGATCTCACCCATCAGCTTAACAGCATCCATGTTAAGTCCTGTCTTTGTTGATCCAAGATTTACGGAACTGCAGACAAAATCTGTCTCTGCCAGAGCCTGTGGGATCGAACGGATCAAAAGCTCATCCGCCTCTGTCATTCCCTTGGAGACAAGTGCACTGTATCCACCGATAAAATTAATACCTAATGTCTTGGCAGCGCGGTCCAGCGTCTTTGCGATCGTCACAAAGTCCTCCGGCGTCTTGCAGGCTGCACCACCGACCAGTGCGATCGGAGTCACGGAAATTCTCTTGTTAACGATCGGGATTCCATACTCCCTCTCAATTGCCTGTCCGGTCGGAACAAGCTCCTTTGCCACTGTTGTGATACGATTATAGATCTTCTCATTTAAGGCATCCAGATCGCTGTCAATACATTCCAGAAGGCTGATTCCGATCGTAATGGTACGCACATCGAGATTTTCCTTCTCAATCATATTATTGGTCTCTAATACTTCATTTATGTTTATCATTTTGAATGATTCCTCCGTAACTTAAATTCTGTGCATCTGATCAAATATATCCTCACGCTGTGCATGAATGATACAGCCAAGCTCCGTACCGATCTTCTCAAGATCTTCCGCAAATGTATCGAAATTGATGCTGCATGCTGCGGTATCTACAATCATCATCATGTTAAAGAAACCATCAACGATCGTCTGTGAAATGTCAAGGATATTTACCTGATTGTCTGCAAGATATGTACATACTCTCGCAATAATTCCAACGCTGTCTTTTCCAACTACAGTAATTACTATCTTTCTCATGATTCCCTCATTTCTGCCTGCGGCTCACGCTGCTAACGGCTGATTTATTTTCTTATATTCCGCATATATTCCACGGAATGATAATTCGTTTTGTGCTGCTTATTATAAGGCGGATTCCAACAGATCAAGCGATAGCTGTCCGGACTCCATATCCTGTCCGCTGCCGGTCAAAACAAGCTTAGACGGCTTGTCCCTTCGTGCAACCGAAAGATCAAACGGCAGGGAGTTCATCCCCAGCTCCTCCCACAAACGGCATTTGACTGTCTCGTAGGCAAGCTCCGGATAATTGTTCTCCTTGGATAAATGTGCCAGAAATATATGCTTCAAATTATCGTGAAGAAGACGACACAACAGCCGTCCGGAATCTTCATTGGATAAATGGCCGCGTTCTCCAAGGATACGACATTTCAACGAGTAAGGATACGGTCCTGCCTCCAGCATACTGATATCGTGATTGGCTTCCAGCATGATCACCTCACAGCCCTCCAGATGGGACACTGTATAATCATCATAAACACCAAGATCCGTCGCCATTCCCACTTTGTGACCGGATGCCTCCACGGTATAACAGACCGGATCTGCCGCATCGTGCGACATATGAAACGGCATTACCTCAAGACTGCCGATCTTGACCGGGCGGTCCGCATAGACCTGATACAGATGCTCCATCGTAACAAGCCCCTTGCTGTCCTTCTGGCGGATTCCATTAAGCGTCCCTGCCGTGCCGTAAACCGGCACATGAAAATACTTTGTCATCATCGGGATTCCCTGAATGTGGTCTGTATGCTCATGTGTCACTAAGATCGCGTCAAGACTTTCCGGTGCAACATGGATTGAACGCAGCCCGTCCACAATCCGCTTCCGGCTGACTCCCGCGTCGATCAGAATCCTTGAATCTCCATCTCCTATATAAATGCAATTGCCGCTGCTGCCACTGGCAATACTACATATCTGCATGCTCCTGTAACTTCCTTTCTATACCCAGTATATCTGAATCTCATCGCCCTCATGTACCGGTGCGGTGAAATCCGAAGAAACTCCATTGATTAGCGTTTCCAGACGGGTTCCTCCCGCCACGGACAGATCAAACGGATAAAAATCAAGTATATCCACCAAAATATATGATTTCTTATTGCGCAGGATCACCGTCTCGCCATTGACCGTAACCGGCATGTCAAAAACATTCTCCCCGGCATCGCCTGCAGGGGTTGCAGACTGTGCTGCAGCTTCCGCGGTCGCATTTCCGAATTCCGGTGCTATGTCAGCTTTACTCTCCTGCGGCTGTGCCGGCAGACTCTGCTCGCCCTCAACAGCTTCCTTCGTCTCTCCGTTTAAAACAGCCTCGGGAATCTGCCCCTCGCCGTACTCCTCCATCAGCTTCTGATAGTTCGGCTCTTCCTTCCGTATCTCACAGGCGATCGAGAAATTGTCATATACCTTTGTATCCATTCCGGCAATGGCATTATTGACATAAACTCTGCCCCTGCAGACAATATCCATAAACTCCAGAACCTGCTCCAGCGTATAGTATTCCAATATCTCGATCCGATCCCCCTCCTGTATTTCATAATACCGGGACACAAGCTGTCCGTTGACCGTCACAAAACGCGGACAGGTGATCGTCTTATTATTAAAACGGAAACGGATGTCCGAATGATACTCCGGAATGTCTCCAACTGACATCACCGCATCCTTTCCTGCTGTGGATGCAACGATCTCAATCCGGTCATTCTGCGACAGACCTTCGCTCAGTGCGCTTTCCCTGCCATTTAACCGAATCACCGCAGAATCTCCCGGTTCTCCGCGCCGCATGCGCGCCTCACCGTTCACGGTGTAATTCAGTGTCTTTCCTCTCTTCGGGAACAGATCCTCATTCGGATAACCGCACTGTATTGCCGCATCCACCACGGTCAGCTTGCTGTTGTCATAAAGCTTGATCCTTTCCTCATTGATTGTCACGAATATAAAGTTGTTTTTCTGTTCGTAATAATTAAGACAGATTCCAACAGGTGTCACCAGAAGCGAATCCTTCTTGATATTCTTCTGTAAAAAGGTGATCTGTCCCATCACTTCAGAGCCTCGCAGTGCCACACGCTCCTCCGGCAGATCAAGTGCCTGTGCAAGCGTCTCCTCAAAGCCACGGATCTTGCCGCCTCCTCCGACGACAAACACCGCACTGACGGACTTGCCGCCATTGAGTTCCTTGATCCGGTCTGCAACCTTCTCTGTGATCTCCCTCACCACAGGCTCCGTTACCTCCGCAATCTCCTCCGAGGATATCTTATGAGAAAGTCCCATAATATCGTGTACCGTCACCTGCTTACGGCTGGTACTCTGGCATTTCATCTTCTCTGCCTCCGCAAAATCCAGCAGATAATGTCTTGCTAACGTCTCTGTGATCTCATCGCCGGCTGCCGGAATCATGCCGTAAGCGATAATACTTCCATCGTTGGTGATCGAGATATCGGACGTTCCGGCGCCCACATCCACCAACGCAATATTTAATAAACGAAATCTCTCCGGGATCGCCACATTCATGGCGGCAATCGGCTCCAGTGTCAGATTTGCCACATAAAGACCTGCCTTTTCCACCGCTGCATAAAGTCCATCGACAACTTCATCCGGCAGGAAAGTTGCGATCAGCTCCGTCCGGATCGAATTGGCCTTATGACCTTCCAGATTCGTGATCGGATAATCATTCTGATAATAACGGATCACCGAATATCCGACGCAGTAAAACTTCATATCATCCGTCTGCTGTTCCTTGCGAAGCAGTTCATACGCCTTCTCCACACCAAGCATGTCCAGAGAATAAATATGCTCATTCGTAATGACTGTCTCATAATTAAAGTCCACCGCTGCAGATGCAACAACTGTCTTCAAAACACGACCGGCCGCAGCAATACACACATCGGAAAGCTTCCTTCCTGTGAGCTTCTCAAGCCTGCGCTTCACAACAAGAATTGTATCTGCAACCGCCTGTATATCATGGATCTGTCCATCAAGCATCGCTCTCGTCTCGTGTTCCACAGACTCCTGCGCAACCACAACAAAACCACCGTCCGGTGTGCGATAGCCGACCGTTCCCACGATGCTTCTGGTACCAATGTCAAGACCGAACACAAGCGGTTCCGTCAGCTTCTTAACAATGGCTGCAATATTCACACCTGTTGCGGCACTTTTCCTGCCTTTGGCGGACGGAGCAGTTTTCTTTGCCCGCGCCGTCTTCTTCTCTGCCTCTGCCATGGACTTCTCCTTTCCAAACATTCTTCTTGCTATTGTATCACAAAATAAATATGATGGTCAACAAAATAGAGGAGCCACTGTAATAATACAACGGCTCCCCATATATAATAGAGAAAAGAGTAAGCAAAATCAAATCTGCGTTACATGTTATTCCTATCTGCCATTATTTGATTGTAACCTTGAAAGTTACAGAGATGCTCTTTTTAAACTTGAACTTCTTGCCGTAGCTTGCAGCATAACCTGCAGTCTTATCTCCGTTCTGCTTGTTACCTACTCTGTTGTAGATAGAAATACGATACTTGTTAGGATCTTCCTTCTTCTCAAGCTGACCAGTTGCAACTGCCTTCATACCGGAAACAGTCTTACCATCGCACTTTACGGAAACGCCGGAAATTTTAATCTTCTTAGCGCTGTGATCCTTTAAGATATTCTTGATATCAATATAGAATACCTGTGCCGGCTGATTCTTGGATTTCTTGTTCTTGAGAGTTACTGTGTATGTAGCAGTACCTTTCTTATTCTTTACAGAAACTGCAGTCTTGTTGGTATCCTTAGAAGAATCATTACCACCATCCCAGTTCCATTTGGTATCTGCATAACCCATAACTGCCTTATAGCTGCTAGCTGCACTAGCCTTAGTTCCTGTGTAAGCAACGCCTGAAACAGCTACTGTTGCAGCCAATGCTACTGATAATACTCTCTTAATTGACTTTCTCATTGTATCGTCCTCCTATGATTTATGATTTTTCACGGTGTTCGCTCAAATGCATCAACAAATGTATCAAAGTTGCACACCTCATTTATATAAACATTGTATCGCTTATGTTATATTTTGTCAACTTTTTCTCGTTATTTTTTATATATTTGTACAATTTGCCACAGATAAATAACTTTTATCTGTTCTAAATTGCTTACGCATTATCCGAAATAACCCTGTGACTTCTCGCCGCTTTCCTTCGCCTGACCATAGGTCTTGTAATGCTCGATCACCTCTGCCATCTGCTCATCAGACAATACATTCGGTGTAGAGATTGCCATTGCACGCCACTCAACCTGCGCACACCACTCACATGTCATGGCTACCGCAAATGCCTTTTCCAGTGAATCACCATAGGCAACCATACCATGATTTGCCATGAGAAGTGCCTTGCTGTCTGTATGACGCAGGCATTCGCGCACGGCGTCGGCAAGCTCCGGTGTACCATAGGTGAAATACGGAACGGTCGGAACCGTTGCCACACCGGTATCAGCGATCGCATAGTGTGTTGCCTTCAAATCAACACCGGCACAGGCAAGTGTCGTGCAGTACATTGAATGCGCATGTACAACGGCGCGTGCCTCCGGCTTCTCCAGATAAAATGCTGCATGAAGTCCGTTCTCGCTGGAAGGCTTGCGCTTTCCGTCTACAATATTGCCCTGCAGATCCATAACTACTACATCCTCTGCCGTTGTCTGTGCATATGGGATACCGGATGGGCTGATCGCCATATATCCTGTCTCCGGATCATACATACTGATATTGCCTGCTGTTCCGATCGTCAAGCCGGATGAAATAAGCTGATTACCATAATCTACGATTTTCTGTCTGATTTCTTCTAATAACATAATACCTCTGTCCTTTTCTAAATAATTTATCAGTCATACACTGCTTTTCTATTTTATCATAATGAAATTCTTTTCTCTACCCTGTTCAGCTTGAAATTATTGCGGTAATTTGTAAAATACTCCCTCTGTCAATACTTCACTTTCTTCACAGGACTCCATTTGCCGTATATCTTTTTCCCGCCAATCTGTGTATACGCACGTACACGGATATAGTAAGTCTTTTTTTTCTGCAGTTTCTTTAATGTTGTATAAGACTGTGTCGAAACATTTTTATTTACGGTTTTTAATTTCTTTTTGAAATTTTTACTTTGTGCATACTGAAGCTGATATCCTTTTGCTGCCGTCAGCTCTGTCCAGCATACATACAGCTTGTTTCCGGAAAGCTTGCCTGTTTTGGGTTTCGTTAACTTCAGCTTGGCAGCTGCATCTGTTTTCCGTGATGGACTCGCAGATGATGTTGCTTTCGAGCTATTCGCCGGTGCTTTGGTTGGTTTCGGCGTCTGACTTGGTTTTGCCGTAGCTGTTGCAGACGGCGTATCCTTCCGGTTGCCGTTCGAATCTGCTGCCGGCGTCTGACTTGGTTTTGCTGTTCCCCACCAGTCCGGCACATCCCATGTATTGTCTTCTTCTGCCGGTAGAATAGTAAAGGCCGCTTTATTCCATCCGGTAAACACTCCTTTTCCCATGACAACAGCATAAGCGGTACCCTGTGTATAATTATCTTCATAGGAAACCGTATAATCCCTGTCCTGTGTCAGTTTCTCTCCCTTATAGTAAACTTCAACATCCGGTCTGTAGGAATGTGTATGGCTGCTGTCTTCTATCTCTGTATATGTATCCTGAGACAGCTTCATCGTTGTCGTAGATAACTGGATATATCCCGGTCCCTCAAAGCAGATATCATCGAGTCTGGTAGGATCCACATCGTAGAATACCGGAGAACTGTCATTGGTCATGAACCAGACGATATGTCCTTTTGAGGTCAGGATCGGTTTGCAGTCGGTCTGGCGGGCACATATTCTGTATATTTTCTCATCGAGTGTGCCATCATTTTTGATTTTGGCGATCCTCGTAAGGATGTTATAATCTCCGTCCTCCTGATCCTGATATCCCTCTTCCCATAGAACATACATGCCGTCACCCGTAACAACGGTATGTGGAGTGTAGACAATGATCTTATCATCATCTGTATAATTGGTAAGCCATATTGTTTTCGTGTCGAAGGTATCTTTGTCGGTCACGTCAACAAAAACATTTCTCCACTTAACCATATTTAACATCCGATCGGTCGTATCCGGATCGATCGAATTTCCGACAGTGATCAATGTATTGCCGATCAGATCAAAACTGCCGATTGAAACGCCTGTATAAACCTGCCCAGTGCCACAAATAGGAAAGATCTCCCTTCGATTCTCTATATGATACATGTCAATGCCTTCATAATATTTCTTCTGTCTGGAAAGAGTGACCGCCCGTGGGTAGGAATCTCCCTGATCCAGCCGGTAGATGTAATTATCGTCCGCCTGGATAAACTGATTCCAGGAATGACTGACATATCCTGTCTTTTCATTGCTCGCTGCAGACATATCAGCAACCTTTGTCATGGTTGCCTCATCAATCTCAAGTGTCATATTCGCCTGGTGGTGTGGGCTCTCCAAAAGTGTACCTTCATCATACATGGTATGAGCTGCATGAATATACAGAATGCCGTCACTTTCCAGCATACTTACACTGCCGGATGTGAAAGCAGAATATGTGTTTATCGCGGAAATACTGCAGCGTCCGAGAATATTCCAATCGTCATCATACTTTACAACCCGCACGACTTCTTTTTCATCGGACTGTTCGGAGTTCACCTGCTTATATACAATGTAACGGGCATCCTTTCCCTTAAAATATCCTCTGGCTGTCCAAATACCTTTGGTGAGCTGTCTGGAGGATACGAAGTTAAAATCAGCATCGTAGGTTTCCAGAAATACACCTTCACCATCAAAGAAAGAGATGCGAAGAAACGTTCCGTCTTCATTTTCCTCAAGAAAGTCATTACTTGGCTGTGCGTGCCATCCCTGTCCCCATGCCTCTTTGCTGTAGTCGTTGCTCGACATGGTCTGGGATTTCTTTCCGCCTGTCGAACGATGGATATACGAGTCATCCGGCTTCCTTCCGTAATCGACCGTCGTATCCACATCCGTTTGTGTCGTCGTATCCGCAGCGGTGCAGACAGACGGATAGCCGGTCACAACCACAGCGAGAACCAATAATGTGCTTAATAATTTTTTGATTTTTCTCATTCTATTCCTCCATTTCCTCATCGCAAGGGAGAACCCGCCTTTTGCCCCCCTCCGTGATCTCATAATATTTATCTTCGTCCGTATCAACCATCAAAATCGGAATGCAACTGCTCTCAAAAACAGTTCCATCAATATAATAATGACTTTCTCCGTCATAATAGATACCGTGAAAGCCCGGATCTCCGGCGATTTCCGCCGTCCCGACATGACCAGCCACAACCTTCATGTCTATGCCCTCGATCCTGCCGGTTGACGCGGGATATTTCCAGACAAATATGTCGTCACTCGTTCCCCACTCCCAGAGATCTCCCGCTTCCTCATCAATGCCGGCGTGAACAAAGATTGTATTTCCTTCTGTATAATATCTCGGAAGATTCTCTATCCAATAAATGTATTTCTCGTCGCCCTCATCGTCCTCTTCCTCCAGAGTTCTTGTCATCTGGCTGATCGTTGCGATTCCGGACAGCACATGCTCCTCATGATTTCCCATCAGAGCAATTACCTTCTCCGTTCCATACTGATCCTGCAGTCTCATGATCTTATCCAGAACTCCATAGCTGTCCGCTCCGCCATGAATATAATCGCCAAGCAGACACAGCTTTGTGTCCGGTTCTTTCAGATAATCTTCGACCAACGACAAAGCCTCTTCAAATTCCGGCAGACATCCGTGAATGTCGCTCATACAATATATTTTCATATTTTCCTCTTTTCTGTCAGATTCAAAAGCTCGTACCTCCTGTTCTATCCCCCTGCTGTTACCGGGATAATCATTTTCCTGCTGTGACAAAATGAGTCCTTGGGGACTCATTATATCATATATCTGCGCACGCTTTCTGCGCATGACGGAGTTTCGAAGAAACTCCTAATATGAGTCCTTGGGGCCTCATTATATCATCTTTTCAGTCCATTCTGCTTCTTTAAATCCCACAAGCACCATATCATCACCAACCACAATTGGACGTTTTACTAACATTCCATTTGTGGCAAGCAGCTTTAATTGTTCTTCTTCACTCATCTCAGAAAGCTTGTCTTTCAGTTTCATTTCTTTATAAAGAAGCCCACTGGTATTGAAGAATCTCTTAAGGGGAAGTCCACTCTTCTTATGCCATTCCTTTAATTCGTCATACGTTGGATTTTCCTCCACAATATGACGTTCATTATAAACAATGTCATGCTCATCGAGCCACTTTTTTGCTTTTTGACATGTTGAGCATTTTGGGTAACATATAAAAATCATTGTGTTGTCCTCCTTTTATGAAACAAAAGCCTTCAAGTTGTGTAAACTTCAAGGCCGTTGTTTTCGTACGTAACTTTATGCAAGCGCAGGTTTCTTCCCTGCAATAATCGCTTTCACCTCTTCTATATCCTTATCTGTTGCTGATGCTGTCTGCTCTGCGGTGAAACCATTCTTATACATTTTCATAATGAGCCCTGCTTCTCCAATCGCAATACCTTTTTCTTCAATTCCCTGACTCAAATTACACATAACACTCACACCCTTTCTGAAGTTCTCCTCAATAGGAATATCGTATTCATTTCCGATTATGTTTAGTTTTTCATCTATTGTAAGTTCCTGTGACAGCAACGCTCCCAACAGGCGATGCAGTTGATATGTTTTATCATGCTCCGGCAGTTCCCTGGCTAACCCCAGCATTATGATATTCAACAGATTACGATTTCCTTTCCATTTATAAGAACCGATTAAATTCTCTTTTGTAAGATGAACATGGCTCATACTGTTCTCGTCCATGTTCATGCATACCCAGATCGAATATACACGCTTAATGTCATCATAGCTGGAATTTTCAAAATCACGTTCTTTTTGTGATGAAAGCAATCTGCTTACATAAAAGATTGCCCTGTTTAAGATTTCATACCCCCTCGGCTCGTCTTTCTGCGCCTCCACATTTATGATAATCTGCAATAAACCGTCTCTCACCATTGGTTTCACTGGTTCTATTCGTGAGACCAGGTTCTACAGGTACGGTACTGATATGCGGTGTTCCTTCGATATAATCGACCACATCCTTAGGATTCATACCCTTAAATTCATTAACTGTTTTTACCAATATATGTGCCAATATGCTCTTTTGCCCTAACAAACGCTTTGCACTTGTCTCCCAAAAGCACCTCACCACATTTATATTATAACTTACTCATTTCTTTTATACAATCAATTTTTGCACTGATATATATCAATACATTTTAGTAAATATAATTCTTCACGTTATGTTTTTTCTTGCTTTTCGTGAAGGAAGTTTCTTAAGGTGCTATGTAGTGTTGCGTAGCGCAATGTAGCGAAAGTGTGCCCGCTGAAATAGCTGAGTCCTCATGAGGCTCAGTTGTCCAGACGCGTATTTCATCGAAACATTGCAAAGCAAAGATTTTTCAGAAAACCTAACGATCTGCGTCAATTTTCAAACACAGTCTCCCAGAGCAGTCAAACTTCAGAGGCAAAAATCATAATGCTATTTTCCGAACATAAGAAATATTATGGGTATACCTCAATTTTTTTGGCGGGGGCAGGAAATTTTAGCAGATCAATTTAAGAGAAAATCAAAACAGGCACCCTTGCGGGTGCCTTCATCATTCTTTCGTTTATTCCCAATCCATTAACTTCTTAGCGGCTGCCACGACAAGCTCGGAAACCTTCTGATGTGTTGCTTCCGTAGGATGCCAGAAGGTGCCGATACCATCCTTTTCCTCGTCCTGCAGTGGAAGCTGCAGATACTTGATGGCAACATCCTCGTTGGCTTTGGAATATTCCTTGACGGCATGCTGAACCGTTGAGCAGAGCGTCTGGTCCATGGTGCCGAGCATGCACAGGATCTTTGCCTGCGGGTGCTTCGCATGAATGTTGCGGAGAAATCCCTGATAGACAAGACTGAAAGCCTTTTTGCGCTCCGGATAATTCTTCGTATAGCTGGCGTCGTTTGTACCGAGATATACGGTGATCAGATCCGGCTCAAACCGCGTGTGATCCCATTTCTCCCACAGAGAAGGTGGCTCATGGAAAAACTGCTGGCAGCAACCGGCATCCGTGTACTCGTAGAGCATCGGGACAAGCCAGGAATCATCTGCCTGATCGCCATCGTCGATGTATGCCGAGATCACCCCCTTGCCATTCCAGGCAACGATTTCGAAATCGGTGTCCAGTGCGCGGGCGGTCTTAACGGAGTAAGACTTTGTCGGGTCCTCTACGGCTGTGTTGTGAAGCTCATCAGAAGCGCTTCCCTCTACGCCGTAGCCGCAGGTGATTGAATCACCAATGATCTGGATCTTACGCTTCTTCGGTGCAGGTGGCGGTAACAGCTCCTCGGTATCAATGATCAGTTCCTCGATACCGCAAATAGCATATTCCGGTTCGCTGTATTTCATGATCGTAACAGTGACCGTCTCCGGTATCTCTGATTCGAAGAGATCCACGGTCTGTCTCAGCCTGGTCAGCTCCACGCGCTTCGCAGGTTCGGTCGCATCGTTGATAAAAATACCGATCCAGGCGTGGTGTTCCTCTGGCCAGTCCGCCGGATCAGAAATGATCACAGCCTGTGCTTTCTGACCGGTAAAACAAAAAGATATGGAAGTGGCGGAGTATCCCAGATAACGGACATTATCGCGGAAAATTGTTCTGCCGCTGACTTTTACATGATCTTCGGTTGGCAAAAAATGCATTTTGTCCTCCATTCTGAAGTGATCTTCGTGAAATATGTACGACTGCAGTGCTTGAAAGAAAGAATACACAGTCGCATATATCTATTTTAACACCTCATAAAAAGTATGACAAGCAGATTGACACATATTCCGTCAAATGATATCATGGAGATTGGTATAGCGAGAGTCATCTTCGCTGTACTTGTGGTGAAATTTAGAAAAGAGAGGTTTTAGAAATGGGATTACTGCAGGACTGGAGAGAGTACGCATATGGCGTAGATATTAATTCAAAGGCAGGCCAGGCAATCTGGGCAAAGTATTTTAACGAAGAGAAGGCTGTATATGAGCAGCTTCTGGCGAATCCGGAGGAGGTTGTTTCCGGCACCGTGAAGGAGCTCGCTGACAAATATAACATGGAATTGAAGTATATGGTTGGTTTTCTGGATGGTATCAATGAGAGCCTGAAGACACCAAATCCGATCGAGGATATGGATGAGAACACACAGGTAAGTCTTGATATTGATCTGGAGCAGCTTTACTATCACATGGTAGAGGCAAAGGCTGACTGGCTGTATGAGCTTCCGGCATGGGACGAGCTTTTAACTGCAGAGAGACGGAAGGAACTCTATATGGAGCAGAAGAAATCCGGTACGATCGTCAAAGAGAAGAAAGTGGGCAGAAATGATCCATGTCCATGCGGCAGCGGCAAGAAATATAAGTTCTGCTGTGGAAGAGCTTAACAGACGGAATCGGAAGAATGCAGAGCAAAATAAAAGCCATCCATGAATGGATGGCTTTTAAATATCATTTACAGTAACTGCATCTGGACATCTTTTGTTAATACATCCGTGTAGCTGTAAGAAACCGTCTGGGTTGTGGAATCCAAATCATTCACGATTTCAACCAGAAAGATGCTTGGATATGTTTTACAAATGGTTCCTTCGGTGATGTCAATCTTATGTCGACCGCGATTTGAACGGATTTTAACTTTGCTGCCAATATTCATACCTACAGAACGTCTAACCTTATTGATATCGGACTGACTCATAGTTTGCCTCCTTTGATTACGGGATTGTCATGAATCAAAATATGGGGGATGATTCGATAACAATCGTTAGCAGTACAGTAAAATGTTACCACGAAACCGTGAAAAAGTCAATATTAGGCACTATATGTAGATGTAAAAAATGTCGTTTATAACAAAATATAGGGAGTAAGAAAATGCAGCATATCATGATAGATCTGGAAATGAATAAAATAGAAAAGCAGTGGCGAGGCAAGAACAAACTGTCCAGCGAACTGATAGAGATCGGAGCCGTACGAATGGATGATCACTTTGAGGTGGTGGATACATACCAGAGCTATGTGAAGCCGGAGTTTGGAACGATGGATGCCGTGATCATTGATCTGACAGGGATCACTGACGACAAGGTCAAGGATGCACCCGGATTTGCCGAGGCAATGGATGATTTCACCGAGTGGATCGGACCGGGGGAGACACAGTTTTATTCCTGGAGTATGTCCGACATCCGTCAGTTCCAGCACGAAGCAATATTTAAGAGTTATCCGGGAACGATCATTCAGCAGATGGAAGAGAACTGGACGGACTTTCAGGAGGAGTTTCGGAGACTTCTGGGACTTCACCACCGCATCAAGCTCTCCTATGCCGTATCGGCGGCGGATTATGAGTTTCAGGGGGCACAGCATACGGCACTGGCAGATGCGGTCAATACCGCGGAGATCCTGCGGCTGTCCAAGGATCCGGAGCGTTTCCGGACGGTGATGAAGCCGGTGCTTGATCTGGTCAGCAAGGAGCGCAAGGAGCAGACACTGATGGATATGTGTCCGGATTTCTTTGCCGCATTTATGGACGCAGCGGAAAAGGACGCCGATGAGAAAACGGATGGGGCGAAAGCAGATCAGGCTGACTGACCTTTCGTGAGGAATGAGTCCGTGAAAAGGTCGGGACGACCGGGCTTTCAAAGTAGAATACCCCAATGAAACAAGAAAGGGCAGAGAACTTGCTTTTATAGCAGGATTCTCTGCCCTTTTTGGGATAATCTTTTAGGAGTTATTTCACAACAGTAAGACGAAGCCTTGCCTTATGTCCGTTGTAGGTTTTCACCGTTAATGTGGTCTTTCCGCGGTGGCGGGCTGTCACACGCCCTGTCTTCGATACCCGGGCAACCCCTGGATGGGAAGAATGGAACGTTAGCTTATTGCTGGCGGAACCGGAGGAAAGCTTTACCTTAAGTGTGAAATGTCTGCCTTTCTTCACGGTTTTCCGGTTCTTCGCCGGTTTAAACTTCACCTTGGAAGGGGCTTTCTTAATATTGAAACGATATAAATAGGATGTTTCTCCGTCAGATACAAGGATGGAAGATTTGCCGCGTCTTCGCGCGGTAACCTTGCCGGATGCATTAACGGTCAGCAGCGATGGATCATTGCTTGTGTAGCTTGTATAGCTGTCAGGAATACGGTAGGTTTCTCCTTTGCCGAGCTTGATCGTCTTTACAACAGAAGGCAGTTCGGCAACATCCCCTGTGGTGTTCGAGGTGAAAGCCTTGACGCATACATTGTTGTAGCCGACAGCGGCTGTATCAAGCCAGCGCATCGTGCTGTCCGGAGCGGAAGTCTTTTGCTTCGTGAACAGATAGCTTTCGCCAAGACGGGAGCCGTAGCTGATATTTAAAGAGGAATCCGTGCTGTCGCGCCCCTCCAGCGGAACATATACATTTGTAGAGCCGGACTGAACATAGGTCACAACCACAGAGAACTTCTCACCGGCAGCAAGATTGACCGGCGTTGTCAGCGTAGCTGTATGGTAACCGTTCTGCCCTGCAATGCCGGTAGTCGTGCATTCGCTCACCAGCGTACCGTCGGTCGGACCGGAGCCAACACCGCGGTAAACCTCGATCCGGTAAGGCTGATTATCGGTCAGCGTATAGAACGACACGGCCTTTAAGGTTTGATCAGAAGTACCGTTTGCCTCAAAGATATTGGCAGCCTTCAGATTGTGGGAATTGGAATAGTTTGCGGTTCCCCAGCCGAATCCGTCATACTGGTAAATGTGGTCGTAATTGCCGGCAGATTCTACCAGAAAACTCGAGCAGTCGCAAATGGACTGATCGTAATAGGAAAGCCAGAAATAACCGTTATCCCCGGAGGCGGTACCGTAGCTGTTGGCAATCAGCCATGCCCCGTTGCCAGCTGGCGTTCTGGAGAAATTGGATGCAGAGAAATTGTCATCCCATCCAACGATCGTGACGCTGTGGTTCGCATTTTTCACGGCCTGTGCACCGGAATAGTAGGTCTGGTAATAAGCGTGGCCATTTGCAGACGGATGAAGAAATGTTTTGTCAAAAAACAGCGACACAGACATTGCCCCATGATCCAGAATAGACTGCTTCATCTTCGGGATAATAGATGCATCTGTATAGTAATACTGCTTGCCGATCGTATATTCATCGTAATTATAGACATTCTGCAGATGTGCGTAGGAATCATAACGCAGGCTTCCCTTCTGCACCATGGAATATGCCATGGAAGTCACGTCAGAGGTGGTGGCGCCGGAAAACGGAGCCGTGCTTTCAAGCTCCGGACCGGACCATTTCGCCAGCGTGAAGGTCGCGAGGATTGCAGAACCGCCGTTATCATAGGGAAGAGTACCGGACACACTGCCGTATGCAAACGGATTTGGGAAAAACGAAGTATTTGTATCGTTATCTGCAGAGGAAATACCATCCCAATAGGTAGGATCCTCGGCAAGTGTTGACGGATGATAGGAAAACCATGCAAGGTGGCTTTCTGAAAAATCAACGGAATCCGCCGGGAACAACCCGTTCTTGATACAGTTTGACTCGATCGTCTTGATCGCTGAAAATGCCCAGCAGCAGCCGGTAGATCCCTGATCCCTGATCGGGGTGGTAAGTCCCTGCTCCCGCAGATCATAGCGCACAGGAAGATCAGAAGCCTTCTTCAGACGGCTTCCGGAGGCATCTGCGGACTCGTCCGTATAAACCTTGCCGGAGGTATCCTCGAAATGAGAACGCACCAGGTCATTGTCAGTTGTCTCATCCACACGCGAGATCATCTGGTCTATGGAGACCGTGGATGCCATGACCGATGACGGACAGGATGTTACGCACAGGGACAGACCCAGCAGAGCTGCAAGGGCTGTGTTCCTATATGTAATGGTACGATTTATTTTGATCATAAAAGAATCCTTTCTAAATATAAATAAATAACACATAATGCCACGGATTGCCTGACTGCGACCCGTTTATGCTCTTTGCACCATTTTATCATTAAAGGAAACGAATGAACAGTGGAGGAAATATTAAGATTTTGTGAAGTCAAATAATTCCTTAAATTTCTCACATGGAACGTTACTATGTACCCATCCTATTTCTTGTGTCCGAGGAAAATTAATATAGATTTTTGCCTCAGGATATCTGACGAAACCGTGAGCTGGTGGTATTAAAATTGTCTTGTCACTTACGGATTTCAAAAAGTCTAATTGCTTTGCTGCTTTGATTTTTGATAAACGCATCCTGCCGTACTCGCTCCGAGGTGGGATTCAGATGTTTCGAAAGGCACTCACACCATTCATTGGAGGTTTCCGCTCCCGGCACCTCTATTGCAAGATGAAAGAACCACTCGTTCGCAGCTGCACCATGCCAGTGCTTTACTTCTGCAGGAATGTTGATGCAGTTGCCCGGCTTCATCTCGACCATTTCCTTGGCTTCTACATCACGGCACTGATAATGCTTGCTGCAAGTCCAAGCACAATGACAACCAGCGAAATGATCGCCACGATCCTTGCCATGCTGTGCCTTCTGCTTCCCGCCTTCGTGCTTTTATATTCAACGGACTGCTCGCGGATCACATCCCGTGCCTGCTGCTCCATGTCCTCCGACACACTGATTTCAAACATAACATGATTCACACCGGATACGGCATGAAAGGAATCATTCCGGCTGCAATCGCACGCAATTCCATGTTCTGACAGATTGCTGCAAATCGCATCCGCCTCTATCGAATTATTTGTTCTGTATATGATTAACATTGTATCGCCCCCTAGTATTTTCTTTTGCCTTTGGCCGGTGCATAATCCCGCATCCCCGGGATCGCGCCTCCCGATACCGCCCAAAAATACAGACTTGCCACGCTGCAATACGGTGTAAATCTGCGGCGGTATTTTTCAAATAATTCCCGGTCAATCTTACGGTGGTGATATACCATCCGAAGCCCGCGACGGATCGCCAGATCATCATAACTGAATACATTCGGTCTCTGCAGACAGAACAAAAGAAGCATTTCCGCTGTCCAGACGCCGATCCCCTTTAAACTGCTGAGTGAACGGATCGCATCCTCATCCGAAAGATTCCTTATATTCTCCAGATCAAAGCTGCCATCCGATACCTTCTTTGCAAAATCTGTAATATATTCTGCTTTTCGAAAAGAAATTCCTAGCGACTGAAGCTGTTCAATATCCATCCTGCAGATGTTCTCTGCGTTCACCTCTCCAACCCGTTCAAGCGTCCTTTTCCAGATCGTCTTCTGTGCCTTTGTCGAGATCTGCTGCCCGATAATATGATGCACGATCGATGAAAACAGATCCGTATCCACTGTCCGTTTTATGGGACCGATCTGCTCGATCACTTCCTTTAATTTCTGATCCTTTCCCTTCAGATAAGAAATTTCTTTCTCTCCATATTCAAAATACATACGAAGCTCCTTTTGTAACTATCTGTCACAGATAACACAGCATGACGGTTATTCTGCAATTTTTATTCTGCCATCCTTCTATTCTTCAATGATCTTGGAAAGGATCTGAAATATTTCCTGCCCCCTTGGATCCTCCTCCGAAATATTCATCTCCTGCAGACATTCATGCAGACGTTTCATTTCATTTCTTTGAAGCTCAAACCGCTCCAGAAGCCCCAATTTCTCCTCGTAGCCTTTAAGCTGCTTCGTGATCCTTTTGACAGCATCATGCACCGCCTGTCTGGAAATCTCCATCTCCTCAGCAATCTCCGAGATAGAATAGTCCTCCTGAATATATGCCTCAAAAATACGCCTGTTATTTTCTTTTAATAATGCACCATAAAAATCATAGAGCATGGAAAGGTATACTCTCTCCTCCAGCCGCTGCTCAATACTTTGCTCCTGTCCCCGCGTCACATCTATTTCCCCGCTTTCTCTATCAATTCTGACTTTCTAAATTTCTTTGCCAAGACCATTATACATGTTTTGCCTGTTTGAAACAATAACAATCCATAGCATCAGTTGGTGGAAAATTATCTATCGAAAGCGATCTCCCTTTCCCCCTTCGTATAATACACAAAGACATCCTCCAGATTACGAATATTTTTCTTTTTCTTTTCCAGATCCGAAATAAGATTTTCAACCGTATCCTGCACAAGGATCTCTCCCGATTTGATCAGGATAACCTCTTTTGCAATGTCTTCAATATCACTTACCACATGTGTTGCATATAAAATGGTACACGTTTTGGAAAGCTCCCTGACAAAATTTCGAAAATCATATCTTTCTACCGGATCAAGGCCTACCGTCGGCTCATCTAATATGATAAAATCCGGATCTCCGAGCAATGCCTGTGCCATAAGCACCCTCTGTTTCATTCCACCGGACAGGGTTGATATCTTTCGACTGGCGACATCCAGAATGTGCAGTCTTTCCAGCAAATAAGTGATTTCTTCCCGGACCTCCCGTTTTTTCAGTCCCTTTAATACTGCAATATAATTCATACATTCTAAAACAGAAAACTCTTCATACAATCCCTGCTTTTGCGGCACATACCCCACTCTTTTTCTATAATCTTTTCCAAGCTTTTTTATGTTCTCATTTCCGTACAAAATCTCGCCGCTGTAATTCTGAATGCCATCCACCATGATACCGATCAAGGTGCTTTTCCCGGCTCCGTTCGGCCCCAGCAGCCCATAAACGCCACCCTGCATTTCGATATTCACATGGGATAATACTGTTTTTTTGTTGTACTCCTTAACCAGATCTTTTGCAACTATTTTTTTCATATGCTGTCCTCTCTCATCGTCAGATTTCCAACCACCATACCAAGAAAAATTAACGCTAGTAAGTGTAATCCATAAAATCCAAACAAAATAACGCCGATCTTTGTCTGAATGATTCCAAACAGAGCATTTCCCGCAACGCAGTTCCAATGAAAGTTTAAATGATGGATCGAATAATTACGAGAGACACTGTAGATCCAACTGCCATACAGGCTTCCCATCAAAAAGATGCTCCAGAAAATGATCATCCTGCATTTGGATCGAATCAGTGCATTTTTCCCAGAATAGGTAGAATACAGCAAAAGTCTTCTCTCCATTTTGTTGTCTACTCCATAAACGCAGAAGGCAAAAATGGCTATCGCTATGGCTGAAAAAATTTCGATAAAATGAAAGGCAAATGCTTCCTTCCCCATGCCAAGTGCCAGCCTGTATCCCTTCTCATATAAAATATGATCTGCCTTCTTTTTCTCCTGCAAAAGTACCTTTTTATATGCTTTTTGGGCTCCTTTTTCTCTTTTCACACCGATTTCAAGGATGGAGATATATTCCTTGGAAAACGTCTTGTCACTCTCCAAATCCGTTTTCCATTCTTGAATTTCTTTTAATATGTCCTGCATATACTTTTTTGCTTCCGGCACCGTTTTCCCCTGAATTTCCATCATATATTTTTCATAGTAAAGTTTGTCAACATCTCCTGCATTTTGTACCTGTATCCCGGAAATAAAATAACCCGCACACAATACCGCAAGAAGCAGCATCCATCCCTTTTCACAAACCCAGTATTTTTTTATCTCATAGAATAAAAGTTCCATTTTCGATGGCAGGTTCCAGCAAAAACTTGTCTTTCCGGCAATCTCCAGTGTCCTTCCATTTTCTCCGGCAAAGACCGGATATAAAAGGAACCCGGACACGCCTGACGAAATAATAAGCAACACACAGGCCAGGACCAGCACAAGATAGGTATGGACCGGCACATTCCATACATTCACACAGGAATACTGTGCTAATATATTTCTGATATCCATAAACTGTATCAAATTAATCCTGCGCATCAGATACAGCCAGCTGTTATCCCGAATATGGAACCAGAAATAACCTTCCAGAAAAAAAATCCCCGCTATCATGGTAAATGCGATATTTCTTTTTTTCCACAAAAGGGTCAATGCATAAAAAATACTGAAAAATAAAATTCCCACCAAAATTTTATAGCATCCATATCCGATCAGAAATTCCCCTCCCGATATATTTGGCGGAAATCCCTGAAACATATAAAAGCTTTGTACCTTCGCACGAAGATTTCCAAGACCATATAAAGAAGATAGAATAAGACATTTTACCCCATAAAATACGACCGATATGATCCCTGCATAAAAACAACCCACACCATATTTTACAAAACCAAGCCGGTTTCTTCCATTTGGCATGGCAAAATAAAACCTCAGAATCCCTTCATTTTTTTCAGGTATCAGCAGGATATAGGCTAACAGGAAGATCATACCAAACATCATGATTTCAAAGCAGTCTGCCTGAAGCAGCCGCTCCATCCCGTACGCATCAATTTCCTTTTCTTTTACGTTCCTGAATCCGGAAAAATCTGCTTTAATTTTTTGTTGTAATCTTTTGGAATACTTACCTTTTACAAAAATAGAAATTCCATTTTCCTGTCGATCCAATACAGAAGCCACATATTCTTTATAGCTGTTACTATATTGTGCCTGTTTGTATATGATATTGTATAATGCATCCTCTGCTTTATAGGAATTTGTATACAGTCCGTTTTTTTCGAAATCTTTCTTTTCCGCAAACTTTTCCAATGTATTCATATCCATATTTTTTACATCGTGGATCATATTTTTATATGCGTTTCCGGAAAAATCTCCTCCCACACCGTCCCCCCTTAGCAAGGTATAAATGACGCACACAAAAAGAGACAACAAAACTACTGCACTTCTTTTTTTATTCAGGACTCTCCTGCATTCGCTCCGGAACATGACATCAACTCCCCGCAATTTTGGCTAAATCGTTTGTTCGGTACACCATTCCATCCTTGTTCATTCCGTAAACTGAATCTTTGGACATCTGGAAAATGAGATCTGACGAGGTGCCCATTTTTTTCGGCTTGACAAAATTCTCCATCTGATAATAGGTGTTCTTCTGGGTTTTATCATCAGAAACTGCAAAAAAGGCCACATCCTCAAGTCCGATGGCTCTTACCATATTTGTCTGACTTGCGGCATAAATGCATTCTGTTTTTTTCGTTTCTATATTATATTTTTCTATGCCCTTCTCATCGGAAAATACAATAACATCCTTTCCCATTGCTACACCCAGCATGGCGGAAGTAGGATTTTTTGAAAGAATTCTGTTTTCTTTTCCTTTCAGAAATTCCAGATAAGTGAAGGTATGCTTCAATTTTACATCGTCTTTCTTTTCTATAATCTCCTTTTCGCTCAGATCACAGAACGTGTGAGAAAAACAAACCATGCCATCCCTCACATCCAGTGATGTTATATTGTTGTCAACACTGGTAGAATGATAAAGCGTTTTTTCTGTGTCCTTTTCAAAATCATAAACACGAATGCCCGCCTCCACATTGATCTTTTCTTCCCTGGCTTTCATGTCATATCCATTGCGATATGCTACGTACAGACGCCCATCCCGGCAACATACCGCTGTCGCAGATTGCATCTCCCGAAAAGTATGCAAAAGCATACGATTTGTTCCATCCGGATTGCAGCGAACCAGATCCAAACTTTTCCAATCATCTCCCTCATCCTGATTTCCCAGATAGTAAAGATATTCCCCGTCAAAAAAGACCAATAGACGACTGATACTCTCAATCCATCCGTCACAATCCGCATTATTATGTTGGCAGCCAATCTTTTGACAAATAGGGGTTTCCTTCCTGGTTTTTGCATCGATATAAACAATTCCCCTGTCCCCATATTCAAACAGCCCCTTGTCCCCATACAATGCTCTGGAAAAGGAAGCATCACAAAACCACTCTTGCATGAATGATTTTGTGTCACTCCCTGTTCTGCTCAAAAAGAAAATAACCCAAACAACTGCCGCCGCAAGTGCAAGACACACCCCACAAACAAGCAGGGATTCCTTAGATATTCTTTTTCCATGTTTCATATTGTCTCTTCACTTCCTTTAGCAGTTTCTTTTGCTTCCCGGCTACTGTTTTTTTTGCCATCTCATATTCCTCCGAAAACGTACTCTCTTTCCAGATATCATAATATTCTTTTCCCGCATCTGCATAAGTGCTTACATCCTTAAAATTTTTAAAATCCAGTTGAAACCCGGCAAACTTTGAAGTCTGACATTTTTTAGAACGATACAGTTTCTCCTTTTGTTGTCTGATGTTTTTGTAGTAAACGGTCTCCTCTTCTGTCGGCAGGGAGCCCCGGAACAGCCCCAGTACATCCGCTAAGCTGTGACTGACACCTTTATCACTGACAACTCTTCCGTTTTCTACGGTATAATCCTTCCCCTCTTTTCCATACAGCAGGAGCCTTGTATAATCGTCTCTGGTATACAATAAGGTTAATAACTGTAACGCATTTTCTTTCTTTTTACTTTTTTCACAAATCCCCGTCGTTCCACCATTCCGTTCAAAATTTACCGTAAAATCCAGATCATAAACGGATACGCCGTCTAAAGAATCCACGGTCTCCGTTCTCTTTGTCAACAAAATCGTAAACTCTTTCTTTTTAATCAGCTCTTTTATCTTGTCCCGGTCACCGCTGTTTTGGCGAAAAGCACAAAGCTCATTGATCTGCCCGGCTTTATTCAGATCATAAAACAGTTTTTCCAGTTGATATATCTTGGAATTTTCAAATACCGTTGATATGGTTTCTTTTTTCCCGTCAAAATACATGCCGTAATCAATATTTCCACCCAAAATACCGGCAAAATCTTCGAGAGATAGATCAAATAAAAGCTTGTCCTTGTCCGTTTTATTTTTGGATAAATATTGGTTGACCGATAAAATATCTCCATTAAAATTGGCTGCCTTTTTCCCAAGTACATCTTTATTAAAGACAATGCAGTATTTTCCGTCTGCAAAAATACCGTTTGGCACCGTATAAACCCGGCCGTCCACCTCCACCGATTTCCACAGAGGATCTTCAAAAGCACCATATAATTCGCTTTTATCATTCATCTGTCCGTCTAAACACATCAAAAGATTATCCCGGCATAATTCTGTCACATAGTTTCTTTCATCTGTATTTTGACCTGCTAATGCAATATCCGTTGATCCATCCTTTAACACCTGACGAATCTCACGATCATACTCATCTTCCTTTAAATATTGAAATTTGAGACGAAAATTATATCCGTCTTCCTTTAATTTTTCGTTGAAATATTTCAAATACGTTTCATTCACATCGACATCATCGGATATAGTCCAGACAATATCCGATGATGATGCGGAAACCAGACGTTCCTTAATATCTGCCTTCTCAGCCGTCCCGGCTGTTTCTATCTCAGCTGTTTTTTGCTGCTTTTGCACATCCTTTGAACATCCACACATGAAGATAGATGTGAATACAAGTATACTAACAAGTAGCTTTTGTCGTAGTTTCATTGCTTGGCCCCCATTTATAAGCTCCTATAACAGCAGAATGCTTTGTCACTAATGATTTCATATAATCTTCTTCATAAACAGTAAAACTTTTCTCAGCACTTGCTGTTCCTGATGAAGAACCTGTCATCGTTCTTGTCTTACCTGCACTTACATCTCTATATGTACATGTGCAATCAGCTTTTACTGAACCTGTATTTCCTGATTGAAAAGTATACCCCTGAGCTTTATGTTGACCTATGGTGCTTATCCCCCCAACCCCGGCGCTTCCACATGTTCCATTCACCCTTGCCGCTGCATTTACATTTGCAGAACATATTTCTTGTATTTTTTAATTTTGTAATATAAAACAAAACTTCCCTACAGTAGCTTTTCATTTTCTTTAAAATTATTTTTATGCTCTTTTATAAACATGTCCAATCCTTTGGGTTCAACCGGTTCATAAAACAACACTCTACACTGTTCACATGCAATAGGTGCAACAAGTATTGCTAATGCACACAGTATTGAACCATGTTTTGATATGAAACGATAAATTTTCGCTCTCATAACTTCTCCTTTCCTCGTAATAATTTATGGATACTTCTCCATACAGACAATGTGATAATATCATATATTTTTCTAGAAAATAAAAAATTAGATTAAGTGGTCAAAAATACGGATTAAACGGTATTCATTCAGCCACTTAATCCATTTTTTTAACCACTCAATTCTCATATTGTCAAGAAAACAATCTTTGTACTATAATATATATATTTTATTTTGGAGGTATCTTTTATGTTTATAACACAACGCGTAAGTTCGGTTACGACATCTATATTGTATGAATCTCATCAAATTTCAAAACAAGAAAGTGAAATTTATACCTATTTGTTTTCTTATATTTGCAATCAATTACTGTTCACTACAGCGTTTATACTCTTTGCTATTATCGTACATAGACTACCTGTGTGTTTGCTTTTTCTTTTATTCTTTTATTTTTTACGAAGTTTTTCTGGCGGATGGCATGCCTCTACTCCTATGAGCTGTATGATATTATCCATTTTCTGTTATCTTTTATGCATATATATTGTTCCTTTTATGCATTCTTATCCGCTTATTGTCTGTTCTTGTTGGATAATTTCCATGATTTGTTTGTTTCTCTATGCTCCTGCAGACACACGACATCGACCGATATCTCAAACAAGACGCGTTTACTTAAAAAAACGTGCTCACATTGTTTATGTTTGTATCATCCTCATATATACCATTGCTTTTCTCTTAAATTGGTATATATTGTTGACGACTTTATCGTTTTGTGTCACAATCACCGCCGTTGGTGTTATAATAAGTAAAATACAAAATAAAAAGGAGAATGCTTATGCTGCTGCAAGTCGGAATTTGTGATGACGAAAAAGAGGATATCCGAATCTTAAACGATTATATGAAGCACTATGAAATGAACTATGATATAGAATTTGACATCACTTGTTTTTCTTCAGGAAATGACTTACTACAGACCATTAACAAAACACCTTGTTTTCAAATCCTGTTTCTTGATGTCGAAATGCCTGGTCTTAGCGGTATTGAAACCGCCGCCAGAGTTCGTGAAATCGATATGGAAGATGTGTGCATTATTTTTGTAAGCCACTATCCACAATATATGCAGGACAGCTTCAATGTACGGGCATTTTGGTATTTACAAAAGCCATTGACTTATCCGGACATTGTCATGATCCTAAATAAAATCTTACAATCCTACAGACAGTCACAGAGTAAAAAAATCATTGTTCCTGCCGGCGAAGAAAAAGAACTCGTAAATATACAAAACATTCTATATATAAAAGCTGTAAAATACGAAAAAAACCGTCTGGATTTTGTTCTGACTGACCATACGATACAAAGTCATGGGACACTGCTCCAATGGAAACAGACGTTAAGTCCCCATGGCTTTGTTACGCCTTGTCGGGGGTTCTTAGTAAATATGGACTTTATTCACTATATTTGTGATACCAAACTGATTCTCACCAACGGCACCGAACTGCCATTAAGCCGAAGACAAGCACGCGAGATTAGCGACCTATTTACAAAACATATGATAATATACGGAGGTAACCATGGTATTTGATATCATTTCATCTGTGATAGACATCGCTCTATTATATTTATATCTGAATTTATTTTTAAGCAGTCCTAAAAAACAGTTACCAAAATCCCTTGTTTTTTCCTGTTTCCTATTTGTCGAGATTATTTTATATAACGCGAACAGACTGCTTATATCGAACCAAACCATGGCGAAACCATTGCTTTTGATCACCATAGGATGTCTGACTACCGTTATTCTCACGTACCTCTATCCATATTGCACATTTCGTAATAGATTATTTGTCTCAGTCAGTTTTCAGTTGATTTGTGGTCTTGGGGAAATGCTGACTTATTTTTTTCTATCCATATGTTTCCCTCATACGGCAGCTTTAATCTCTGATATACAGCTCTCATTTATTTCACAATTTTGTATTTGGTTTTTTTGTTTTCTGTTTCGTCAATTATGGCATAAGAAATACAAAAGCCAAAGTGTTTCTTATAATCTGTTGATCATATTAACACCATTTTTATCCTTTATTATTTTAATTGTCATAATACAATGTTTTTTATCTTCCGGAAATGCCATCGCAGATGCATATTATATCACCGTCCTGATCTGTTTATTATCCTTAAATATTGTAAATTATTATTTATTGGACAATGTAATACAAGTCGCCACATTAAAAGAAAAAGAGCGGGAGCTCTCCAAACAGGTAGATTTTCAAACAACAAAATATCAACAGCTCTCATCCGCTTACCGTAATACGCGAAGTTTGTTGCACGATACAAAAAAACACTTTTTTTATATCCAAAACTGTATCGAAGCACAACATTATACAGATGTAATCTCTTATATTCAAAACGCTCTTGACCATCTGGAGCAAAACTATAGCCGCATCAACACTGGCAACTTAGTGATTGATGCTTTTGTAAGCAATTATATGACGATTGCGCAGAATGAAAACATTCAGTTCGATACAAAGATACAGATCATCCCTTCCCGCATCCCGACAGACGATTATGATCTGTGTATTATCATTGGAAATTTGTTAGATAATAGTCTGAATGCAACCAGAGGAATCCCCTCTCCCCACCCCAGAAAAATATATACAGAACTTTTTACTACGAAATTGGAATTTATTATTCATATCAAAAATACATGTCAACCAAAGCTGAAATCATCACCTGCCAGTCAAAGTACCCACGAACTTTATCATGGATATGGCCTTACCAATGTGAGATCACTGGTCAAAAAATATGACGGAACGTATTCTTGCTTTACAAAAGATTATACATTTGAAACCATTATTGTAATTCCCATAAAATCATCTGACGCACTGCCGGTTTCAAACCATGTTTAAAGCAAGATCCGGATCCACACCCTAAAATTGCAATTATCCCGGAATATAACAATATGGACTCCCGGTCACCATTTCCGGTAACCGGGAGTCCATATTGTTATATTCCATTTCAAGTAGATCAAAGCTTACTCAGCCACGGAACTATATTTCATTATTTGCTCAGGAACTCATCAATTCCCTTTGCAGCTGCCTTACCGGCACCCATTGCAAGGATTACGGTTGCAGCTCCTGTTACGGCATCACCACCGGCATATACGCCTTCCTTCGTGGTCTGTCCGTTTTCTTCCTCCGCAATGATGCACTTTCTCTTGTTGATCTCCAGACCCTTTGTAGTAGATGAGATCAGTGGGTTCGGGCTGGTACCCAAAGACATGATAACGGTATCTACGTCAAGGGTGAACTCAGAGCCTGCGATCTCCACAGGTCTTCTTCTGCCTGAATCATCCGGCTCACCAAGCTCCATACGGATACAGGTCATTCCCTTTACGCTTCCATTCTCGTCTACAAGAATCTCTGTCGGATTTGTGAGAAGATCAAATACGATACCCTCTTCTTTTGCATGATGTACCTCTTCCACTCTGGCAGGAAGCTCTTCCTCACTACGACGATATACGATATGAACCTCAGCGCCCAGACGAAGTGCTGTTCTTGCTGCATCCATTGCTACGTTACCACCACCAACGACAGCAACCTTCTTGCCGGCGATAATCGGTGTATCATATTTATCATCAAATGCTTTCATCAGGTTACTTCTGGTCAGATACTCGTTTGCAGAGAATACTCCGTTGGCATTCTCACCCGGAATACCCATAAATCTCGGAAGACCTGCTCCGGAACCAACAAATACCGCATCAAAGCCCTCGTCATTCAGAAGCTCATCAATCGTTGTTGCCTTACCGATAACAACATTTGTCTCGATCTTTACGCCCAGAGCCTTTACATTCTCTACCTCAGCCGCTACGACACGATCCTTTGGCAGACGGAACTCAGGGATTCCGTAGGAAAGAACACCACCGGCCTTATGAAGTGCCTCAAAGATTGTTACATCGTAGCCAAGCTTTGCCAGATCACCGGCACAGGTAAGTCCTGCAGGACCGGAACCGATCACGGCAACCTTCTTGCCCTTCTTCTCGACAGCTGCTTCCGGCTTGATTCCCTGCTCTCTTGCAGTATCAGCCACATAACGCTCCAGCTTACCGATGGATACGGCATCACCCTTGATGCCGCGTACACACTTAGACTCACACTGGCTCTCCTGTGGACATACACGACCACAGACAGCAGGGAGGGCGGAATATTTGCTGATCACCTTGTAAGCACCGGCCACATTATCCTCTCCAACTTCTTTGATGAATCCCGGAATGTCAATATTAACCGGACATCCCTGAACGCAGCGTGGATTCTTACACTGCAGGCAGCGTGTTGCCTCTGCCATTGCTTCTTCTTTGTTGTATCCCAGACAAACCTCATCGAAGTTTGTAGCACGTACCTTTGGATCCTGCTCTCTGACAGGAATTCTCTTCATAACATCTACTTCCATATCTATCCTCATTTCTGCATGCGATTTTCATTGTTCCTATTGATGTATATGCCTGAAACAGCACATTCACTGTTCCTGATGCACAAAACATTAGTGGCACTGGCCACATCCGCCGTGATGGGTCTCTCCCTCTTCAAAACGAAGCTTTGCACGACCTTCCTCTGTCTTGTACATTATCTGACGCTTCATTGCCTGATCAAAGTCTACCAGATGACCGTCAAACTCAGGACCGTCTACACAGGCAAACTTAATCTCATCGCCAACCTTCAGACGGCATGCGCCACACATACCGGTTCCGTCTACCATGATCGGATTCATGCTGACGATTGTCGGAATATTCATTTCCTTTGTCAGCAGGCAGACAAATTTCATCATGATCATTGGTCCGATCGCAACAACTCTTGTATAGCTCTTGCCCTGTGCATAAAGATCCTTGATCTTGTCACAGCCATTTCCCTTGAACTCATAAGAGCCATCATCTGTTGCAATATAAAGGTTTGCTGCCACTTTGCGCATCTCATCCTCAAGAATCAGGATATCCTTTGTTCTTGCACCAATGATAACATCAACGTCAACACCATGCTCCTTCATCCACTTAACCTGTGGATAAACAGGTGCGGTACCAACACCGCCACATACGAAAAGGATCTTCTCCTTCTTTAACTCTTCGATCGGCATCTCGATCAGCTCGGAAGGACATCCCAAAGGTCCAACAAAGTCCTCAAAGCTCTCTCCGACCTCATACTCTGCCATTTCCATTGTAGAAGCTCCTACCGTCTGAAAAACGATGGTAACTGTCCCTTTCTCTCTGTCATAATCGCAGACAGTCAGTGGAATACGCTCTCCTTCCTCATCCATTTTTACGATGACAAACTGTCCGGGCTGGCAGTGTTTTGCCACTCTGGGTGCCTCAATATCCATGAGCCAGATATTGTTGGCAAGATACTCTTTTTTAACAATCTTAAACATAATGAGCCTCCATTTTCTTGTGTGATAACAGCTTTTTCCTTAAAAAAGCTAATTTATTTCATCAGCATTTCCCGATAGAAAAAACTGATAAATCCTTGCATGTTGATAAAAAACTGTTGGAATACCGGTGATCATCGCTGACATTATCGCCAAACCATTCCGGTGGTTCAAACCTCTGTGCATCCTCCTGATCAACAAACTCAACCTCAATAAAGACGAGTCCCTCCAATACTCCATGAAAGATATCAAGCTCTCCGGTATGTCCGTCCGGCAGCGGGATGATATAGCGGTCCTTAATAATCAGACTGCCATCCACCTTACTGCGAAGATGCTCATAACCATCCTTATAAAGTGGTGCCTCAATCTCCTGATTGACACGGACCCCCTCCTGTCCTTCAAGCCCGATGCGGGACTTGTAGGTTAAAATATACCGGTCATTGCTCTTTCGGATACGGAGCACGGGATCTGTGCAGAGATACCCCTGTTCCATATGCTTCACGGAATACTGTGTGAGGTTCTCCGGAAGCTTTCGTACCAGAAACTTTTTCTCAATTTCCATATATGCTCTCCAAACTCTGATAACTACAGTGCCTTCTCGGCTGCAGCCTTGGCATTCTTAGACTTGCGCCAACGGATTCCTAACAGGATCGCTGCATACGCAACAGCCGCACTGACCAGTGCCTTGATCAGATACCAGAGAAATGCTCCTCCAAAGGTGAGATCAGCAATCGACTTTGCTAAAAGTACAGGAACCATATCAATTCCTCCTTTCCATAGATCAATTAACGTCTGTTCACTAACTCCTTCATAACATCATTCCAATCCAGACCGCATTCTACCATCAATACCATGGTATGATACAGCAGGTCTGCAATCTCGTATTTTAACTCCTCCGCATCCGGATTCTTCGCGGCGATCACCATCTCGGTCGCCTCTTCTCCGCATTTCTTGAGGATCTTGTCAATTCCCTTGTCAAAAAGATAATTAGTATAAGAGCCTTCCTTCGGATGCTCCTTCCTGCCGCGGATCACATCGTAATCCTCGGTAAGCACCGTCAAGGGATTGGTATCCACATAATCCCTGCTGGCAAGCTCTGTAAAGAAGCAGCTTCTGTTGCCGGTATGACAGGCTGCCCCGATCTGACGCACCTTTGCGAGGATCGTATCATTATCGCAGTCGATCATAAGCTTTTTGACATACTGATAATGTCCGGAGGTGTCTCCCTTGCACCACAGCTCCTGACGGCTGCGGCTGTAATAAGTCATCTTTCCGGTCTCCAGTGTATGGCGGAAGGATTCTTCATTCATATAGGCTACCATCAGTACCTCATTGGTACGATAGTCCTGAACCACTGCCGGGATCAGTCCGTTATCCATCAGCTTGAAATCGGCAAAATCAACCGCAGACTCAAAAACTGCCACATCGATCCCATTCTCCTTCAGGCTTCGTTTCGCTTTATAGATATCTTTTTCTTCGAAGTAATTCGTGGATACTCCCAGAACCTTGTCAAGCTCCATCAGCTCTGCAAGGTCATTTCGGATCAATCCATCGCGGATCAGCACCTCTGCCTTACAGCCGGACACTGCCTGAATAAGCTTCTCGGTCACATCCACATGCTTGAGGATCACCATGCCAAAGCCCATATCATAATACTGATTCAGCTGCTCTGCCGTATGCGGATCTCTCTGCATATCGATCTCAATCGCAAGCTTATCCTTGTCAAAGCGCGCCAGGATCTCTGTAAGCTCCTTCTCCACCGGAAGTACCGCCCTGCGCATAACAATGCGGGATGCACCGGTATAAAGAGCCTTCTTGGCATCCTCAAATCGGTTCACATGAACCCCCGCCATAAACGGAATGTCAATGTCCTTCTCAATCTCTCTCAGTGTGTGTAGAAACTCCTCATGGGATGCTTCATCGCCGGTAAAATTATACAAATAAAGACTGTCTGCTCCCTCGCAGCAATACCGGTCAGCCAGTGTGACAATGCTTGAGGAAAGCTCATTCTCTCCGTTGATAAATGGTATTATCTTCTTCTGACTCATAAATTAAACGCCTTTCTCTGCTTAAAATCCTATAAACTTCCCTTGGTGGAAAGTACCTCCTGTATCCTGTCATCATATTGGACTGCCTTGTCAAGTGCCTTTGCAAATGCCTTGAAGGCTGCCTCAATGATATGATGATTATTCTCTCCGTCTAACATTTTAAGATGCAGGTTCATCTCAGCACCATAGCTGACCGCATAGAAAAACTCATGCACCATCTCCGTATCAAAATCGCCGACCTTCGGAACGGTCAGAGGCATATAAAACTTCAGATAAGGTCTGCCGGACAGATCCAGTGCACAAAGCATCAGGGTTTCGTCCATCGGCAGCATGCAGTCACCAAACCGGCGGATGCCCTTCTTATCTCCGACCGCCTGCCGGATCGCCTGTCCCAGCACAATGCCGGTATCCTCGATCGTATGATGGGAATCCACCTCAAGATCGCCCTTCACATCTACCGTCAGATCAAACAGACCATGTCTTGCAAAGCTGTTGAGCATATGATCAAAAAATCCAATGCCCGTGTGGATGTCTGCCTTTCCGGTTCCATCCAGATCGATCGCAATATGAACATTTGTCTCACCGGTCACCCGGCTGATATCCGCTTTTCTCTCCTGCACTTTTCCGCCTCCTTATGTCCCTCCCGGACACTTGTTGAAAATAATTATACACTAACGCTTTCAATTGCGCAACGTTACTTTTCCTCGAACCGCACGGCAATCGAGTTGGCATGAGCAGTCAGCTTCTCCGCCTTTGCAAACTTCTCGATATCCTCATGAACAAGTGCTAATGCTTCCTCCGAGTAAGAAATGATGCTTGATTTCTTGACGAAATCATCCACGGAAAGCGGTGAAAAGAACTTCGCGGTTCCGTTGGTTGGTAATATATGGTTTGGTCCTGCAAAGTAATCACCGAGTGGCTCACTGCTGTACTCACCGAGGAAGATTGCTCCTGCATTACGGATCCTTGTCATCGTGTCGAACGGATTGGCTGTCATGATCTCCAGATGCTCGGATGCGATCTCGTTTGCCGTATCAACGGCATCCTGCATGTTGTCTGCAACCAGAATATATCCATAGGAATCTAACGACTTCCGGATGATCTCCTTGCGGGAAAGCTGTGCCACAAAACCATCAACTTCCTCAGATACTTTCTTAGCAAGTTCCATGCTTGTTGTGATCAGGATCGCACTGGCAAGCTCATCATGCTCTGCCTGTGATAAAAGATCGGCTGCCACATATCTCGGGTTCGCAGTCTCATCTGCCAGCACAAGGATCTCACTTGGTCCTGCAATGGAATCAATGCTGACATGACCGTATACGGTTCTCTTGGCAAGTGCCACAAAAATATTGCCCGGTCCGACGATCTTATCGACCTTCTGAATGCTCTCAGTGCCATAAGCAAGTGCTGCGATCGCCTGCGCACCGCCGACCTTGTAGATCTCATCTACGCCGGCTTCATTTGCGGCAACTAATGTTACCGGATATACCTTTCCATCCTTTCCCGGAGGTGTTGTCATCACAATGCGGTCTACACCGGCAACCTTTGCCGGCATTACATTCATCAGTACAGAGGAAGGATACACTGCCTTTCCACCCGGCACATAGACACCGACTCTCTCAAGCGGTGTGATCTTCTGACCAAGCAAAGTACCGTCCGGCTTGCTGTCAAACCAGCTGTAGCGAACCTGCTTCTCATGGTAGGAACGGATGTTGACAAGTGCCTTGCGGATCACATCGATCAGCTCTTCATCCACCTGTGTGTAAGCCTCCTCAATCTCCTCCTTTGTAACACGGATCGTCTCCGGTGTGATCTTCACTCCGTCAAATTTCTCTGTGTACTCAAAAAGCGCTGCGTCCTTTTTTACTTTTACGGCGTTTAATATTTCGTCTACCGCATCCTGATATTTACCGTACTGGTTCGGACTTCTTTTCAGCATGTTTTCCAAAATATTGTTTTTCTCTTTTTCTGTCAGTGTAACGATCCGCATAGTTTCTTCCTCCTTGTATCGTTGTCATAAATTTGATTATTCCTGATTGGCTGAAACGATCTTTTTGAGATCCTTTACAAGCTTCGTGATCCGCTCATGCTCCATCTTCATGCTCACCTCGTTGACTACGACACGGGCTGACAAAGGACAGATCTCCTCAAGCACCTTGAGACCGTTTTCCTTCAGAGTTGAGCCTGTCTCGACAATATCCACGATCACCTCAGACAGACCAACGATCGGGGCAAGCTCGACCGAACCGTTCAGCTTGATGATCTCTACCGTCTGATGCTTTGTATTATAGAAGTAGTCCTTTGCGATCCGTGGATACTTGCTTGCCACGCGGATCAAAGAACCATCGTTCAACTTCTCTCTGGCACTCTCCGGACCTGCCACGCACATCCGGCACTTGCCGACATTCAGGTCAAGCACCTCATAAAGCTTGCGTCCTGCCTCCAGGATCGTGTCCTTTCCGACCACGCCGATATCTGCCGCTCCCATCTCCACATAGGTCGGCACGTCTGTTGCCTTGGAAAGGAAGAAGCGGTAACCTAACTCCTCATTTACAAAAATAAGTTTTCTTGTCTTCTCGTCCTTCATCTCCTCGCAGGTGATCCCGATCTGCTCTAAAAGACTTAATGTGTGCTTTGCCAGTCGTCCCTTTGCAAGGGCAAATGTAATATATCTCATCTCTTCACTCCGTTCTTCTGCATGTTGTGATTTATCTCATCCGGCCATCTCTCATCAATATACTTTAAATCGTATCTGCCTGCACCAGGATCACATCATCTGCTCCGATCCTGTCTGCATATTCCTGATATTGTGCAAGTTCTCTGCCTGAGGACTTCCGGATAAGCTGTACGATTTTGCCGCTGCCGCGCAGCTTTGCTGCAAGATGGTGCGCCTTCTCCCGGTACTCAGCCGGATACACAACAAGTGTTCCGCCAAGCTTTTCCTTTACAAGAAGATTCTGTCTCTCTAATGCAAGCATAAGCTGATCCACAATGATAACCGCACCGATCGCCGGTGCATCCTTTCCAAACTGTGCGACAAGACCGTCATAACGACCACCGCTTGCCAGCGCCTCGCCATTGCCGTATGTATATGCGCGGAAGATCACGCCGGTATAATAGCTGTAGTTGCTTAACATACTTAAGTCCACGGTAATATACTGCTCGTAACCGTACATTGCCACGATCTGCTCGACCTTTTTTAAACGATCCAGAGCTTTGAGCACTCTCTCATTGGAGGTTCTCTCCTTCACAAAGGCTTCGGATTCATCAAAGCTTCCCTGCAGCTCAGAAAGACTGACAAAGATCTCCTTAAGCGGTTCGGAAACGGTAAGACGATCCAAAAGCTCCTCCACACCAAAGAAATTTTTGCTCTCGATCAGCTCAAACAGCTGCGCTGCCTCTGCCTCGGAAAAGCCTGCCTCCTCGACAAGACCACGTAGAAGATCCGCATGTCCGATCTCTAACTGGAACTCCTTAAGACCACTCTTTAGCAGACACTCTATCGTCAGCACGACCATCTCGGCATCCGCATCAGAGCTTGTATCATTATAAAGCTCGGCACCGATCTGTGTGACCTCCTGCAGCTTTCCCTTGTACGGTGTTGTATTGACGAAGGTGTTACCCATATAGCAGAGACGGATCGGCATTTCCTCTTCTCTGTCATACTTTGAAACACACCGTGCGATCGCCGGAGTGATATCCGGACGGAGCACCAGGGTGTTGTTGCCCCGGTCAAAGAATTTAAACATTGCCTGGGACTGCACAGATCCTTTTTCTTTGCTGAAAATATCAAAATATTCAAAAGTCGGTGTCTGAATATCACGAAATCCATAAGAGATCATCACCTGATGAAGCTCCTGCTGAATTTTCAACCGACTGGCGCACTCTGCGCCATAAATGTCCCGGACACCGCCGGGCGTATGCAAAAGTTCCTGACCAAAATTTCGCTCTGACATGCTCTCCTCTTTTCTGCGCACGGTAATATATCTTCGTCTGAGCCGGGTGCGCTCGGTCACAGACCTTATCAAAAGAAACGCTTTCCGGATATCGGTTTTGTTTCTTCGTATCTGCCATACCGGTGTCTTTTAATTAGTAAAGGCTGGTTGGATTTTCTAACTTCGGATCATAACCCTTGTCCCGTAATGCGGACACAATCTGTTCCTTATGCTCATGACCAAATGCCTCCAGCGTAATCTTAAGCTCAACAGCGGCGTTACGGTTGATGCTGACAAACTGGTTGTGCTCCAGACGGATGACATTACCCTTAAGCTGTGCGATCACATTTGCGACATTCACAAGCTCGCCCGGACGATCCGGAAGCTGTACGGATACGGTAAATACACGTCCTCTCTCGATCAGACCATGCTGTACTACGGAGGACATCGTAATGATATCCATGTTGCCGCCGCTTAAGATCGATACGACTCTCTTGTCCTTGCAATTTAAATGCTTGAGCGCTGCTACAGACAGAAGCCCGGAATTTTCTACAACCATTTTATGATTCTCAACAACATCGAGAAAGTTGACGATGAGCTCCTCATCCTCCACTGTGATGATATCATCCAGATTCTTCTGGATATAAGGGAATACAACGTCTCCCGGTGTCTTTACGGCAGTACCGTCTGCGATTGTTACGGCGCTCGGCAGGGAAACAACCTTTCCTGCCTTTAAGGATGCCTTCATGCAAGCTGCGTTTGCCGGCTCCACACCGATCACCTTGATGTTTGGATTTAACATTTTGGCAAGCGTAGATACTCCGGCTGCCAGTCCGCCTCCTCCGATCGGTACCAAAATAATATCAACCGTTGGCAGTTCCTTGAAGATCTCCATTGCAATGGATCCCTGACCGGTTGCCACAGCCAGATCATTGAACGGATGTACAAATGTCATGTTGCGCTCCTCGGCGATCTCCAGTGCCTTCTGGTAAGACTCATCATAAACGCTTCCGTGAAGAACAACCTCTGCCCCATAGCTTCTGGTGCGGTTGACCTTAATCAGCGGCGTGGTCGTCGGCATAACGATCACAGCCTTTGTCCCAAACAGCTTGGCTGCGTTGGCAACACCCTGTGCGTGGTTGCCTGCCGATGCAGTGATCAGTCCATGCGCCAGCTCCTCCTTTGAAAGTGTGCTCGCCTTATAATAAGCACCTCTTACCTTATATGCTCCTGTATTCTGCAGATTTTCCGGCTTTAAATATACCTTGTTGCCGGACATCTGTGAAAAATAATCACTGTAGATCAAATTGGTCGGAAGTGTGACTTCCTTTACCTTTTCTGCTGCCTCCTCAAAACTTTCCAATGTCATCATCTGATATCACCATGCCTTTCTTACTGTTCCTCTTCTCTTTTCTCAAAAAGCGCATCCACAAAGCTGTCTGCGTCAAACTTCTGCAGATCATCGATCTGCTCTCCGATACCGATATATTTAACCGGTATATTCATCTCGGACTGGATTGCGATCGCAATACCGCCTCTTGCAGTGCCGTCTAATTTCGTCAGAACGATTCCGGAAATGTCTGCAACCTCCGCAAACTGTTTCGCCTGTACCAGTGCATTCTGCCCGGTCGTACCATCCAGCACGATCAGTGTTTCTCTGTATGCCTCCGGAAATTCTCTCTCAATGATCCGATTGATCTTGCGAAGCTCCTCCATCAGGTTCTTTTTATTGTGAAGACGTCCTGCCGTATCACAGATCAGCACATCCGCCTTTCTTGCTTTCGCTGCATTGACCGCATCAAAGACAACCGATGCCGGGTCGCCTCCCTCCTGACCTGCAATAATCTCAACACCTGCCCGGTTCGACCACTCGGTGAGCTGCTCGATCGCCGCGGCACGAAAGGTATCGGCTGCCGCCAGAATGACCTTTTTGCCCTTTGCCTTAAGCTGGCCTGCCAGCTTGCCGACAGAGGTTGTTTTTCCAACGCCGTTTACGCCGATCATCAGTACCACAGAGGTCTTATGCTCAAACTCATACGCCGTCTCATCCACCTTCATCTGCTGCTTGATCGTATCCATCAGAAGCTCTCTGCATACGGAAACCTCTTTGATCTTCTGTTCCTTTACCTTTTCCTTGAGATCCTCAATGATCCGGTCTGTCGTAGCAACACCGATATCAGCCATGATCAGGATCTCCTCCAGCTCCTCATAGAAATCGTCATCAATCTCTGAAAAGCCACTGAAAAGGGAATCAAGCCCTGACACAAAATTATCTCTGGTCTTTGTCAGACCGCTTTTTAATCTGTCAAAAAATCCCATAATTACTCCATTTCCCGCCATTACCGCGATATATGTAATGATATTTGGCACAGACGATATTCTGCCCCAAACGGATGCCGCAGATCTCTCTGCTGCATCATATCGTTAATTGACAACATCCTTCTCATCCAGAAGATTTACGGATACAAGTGTAGAAACACCCTTTTCCTGCATGGTGATTCCATATAAGATATCTGCCGCATTCATCGTACCACGACGATGCGTGATCACGATGAACTGTGTATCCTTTGTCAGCTTATGTAAGTACTGTGCGTAGCGGTCTACGTTAGAATCATCTAACGCCGCCTCGATCTCGTCCAGCAGACAGAACGGTGACGGTTTCAGACTCTGGATCGCAAATAACAGTGCGATCGCCGTCAGTGCCTTCTCTCCACCGGAAAGCTGCATCATGTTCTGCAGTTTCTTTCCCGGAGGCTGCGCAACGATCTTGATGCCCGCTGTCAGGATATCCTCCTCTTCCAGAAGCTCCAGGGTACCACGGCCACCGCCGAACAGCTCCTTAAACACCTTATCGAAACGTTCTCTGATCTCCGCAAACTGTTCCGCAAACTGCTTGCGCATTGACTCATCCAATTCGTTGATGATACCCTCCAGAACGCCCGCCGCCTTGATCAGATCATCATGCTGTGTCTTAAGCTGTGTATAGCGCTCCAGCACATCCTGATACTGTTCGATGGCATTGACATTGACATCACCGAGTGCCTTGATCTTTCCTTTCAGGGAACTGATCTCCTGCTTCATCTGTGGCATGCTAAGTTCCGTCTCTGTCCGAAGCTCCTCCGCCGCATGATAGGTCAGCTCATACTGCTCCCACATATAGGTGGTTCTTGAATTGATCCGCTCCTCCATCTTGTCTTTCTGGTTATTCAGACGGAAGCACTCCTTGTCCAGCTCATTGATCTTATCGGACAGACTTTCTCGTTTGTCGATAAAATCCTTGTGCTGTCTGGAGAGCTTGTCCTTATTCTCGCTCTCCTGCCGGATCGTCTCCTCCAGAGCTTCGATCGACTTTTTCGTCTCCTCGATCTGCTTTCTGGCGCTTTCAATCTCCTGCTGCTTTGTCTGCATGAGATTTTCCGCCTGACGGCTGTCTCCGGCAGTCGCCTCAAATTCCTCCTTCAGCCCCTTCATGGTCTGATCGATTCGCTCTATATTCTGAGCAACAAACTCATTGCTCTGGATCTCTGTGGAGATCTTTAAGGAGTATTCACTGTTCTTCTCGGTCAGCCTCTTTTCTTCCTCACGAAGCTGTTCCAGAGACTTATTTAACTCCTCCAGATGTGTCTCGTTTTCTTTGCTCTTGCTTTCCGTGTCACTGATGCTTGCCTTCAATGCGTCAAGCTGACTGGTAAGCTCTGCCTTCTGGGTATCGATCCCCTGACTCTCCAGGCGGATTTGATCCAGATCATCCTGATTCTTTAAGAAATCTCCCTTGGCTCTGTCGTAATTGATCTTCGCCGTATTCTGCTTCAGAATCAGTTCCTGACGGATCTTACGATTGTTCTCCATGGCATCCTGCAGCTCTTTGGCTTCCTGCCTGCCCTCTTCCTGTTCCTTCACAATACCGCGCATCCGGTCACGTTGTGCCTGAACCTCCTTCTCGAGATTCTCCATCTCACGATGACGTCCGAGAAGGTTATTGTTGTTCTTATAAGCACCACCAGACATTGAACCACCCGGATTTAAAAGCTCTCCCTCCTTGGTAACGATCCGCAGGGAATGCTTATACTTCTTAGCAAGAGCGATTGCATGATCGATGTGGTCTACAACAACAAATCTTCCGAGAAGATATTCCACAAGCCGGTCAAATCTCGCCTCTGCATGAACCAGCGAGGATCCAAAACCGACCACACCCGGCTCCTGCAGAATATTCTGTGCCTGATTGACTCCCCTTCCGGAAATATTCGTCAACGGAAGAAATGTGGCACGTCCATAGCGGTTCTTTTTCAGAAGGGCGATCATTGCTTTGGCGGTCTGCTCATTGTCCGTAACGATATTCTGGATACTTCCGCCAAGCGCTGTCTCAATGGCGATCTCGTAATCCTTCTCCACACGGATAATATCGGCAACAACACCGATAATGCCCGGGTTATGCTCCTTCTGCTCCATAACACGGCGTATACTCTGTCCAAAGCCCTCGTACCGCTCTGTCATGTTTTTCAGAGAATTTAACCGCGAATTTGCCATATGGAACTTCTGCTGTGTATCGCGGTGCTCCTTCTCTAACTCCTGACTTCTCTCGGAAAGCTTCTTCATCGAATTGCGGATCTCAACCGTATTGGCATCCATGCCCTCAATCTTGTCCGAAATATCGGATAAAACAGCCTTCTGCTCCTCCATCGCTTCCTGCAGTCCTGCCGCCTCGGATTTATTCTCGAGAACACGCTTTGTCAGCTCTGCACGCTTGACATTGATCTGCTCCAGCATTGTCTCAAACTTCTGCTGGGTTGTCTTGATCTCCGTCGTCTGTGTCATTGCCTTCATAATCTCATCATTGCGGTCGGCAATTTCTCTCTCGGCTTCTGCGATCTGACTGCTTGTCTGCGCCAGAGCCTCCTGCAGCTGCTCCTGCTCCCGGCGGATTCCGGCAAGCTTTTCATCAAATGCATCCTGTTTTTCCTGGTAGCCTGCCTTTTCTTCCTTCGCTTCATTTAAAGACTTCTGTAAGCTTTCCAGACGTTCCTTATAATGCTCCTCATTCTGTCCGGCACTGCGGATCTGCTCCTGCAGCACCTTGACATTTCCCTCCTGTTCGTTTAAGGATACACGGGATGTCGTGAGGTTTTCCCTGTTCTGCTCCAGGCTCTGATTCTGCTTCTCGAGAATCTCTTCCACCTGTGCATATTCGTTTTTTGTCTCTTCAAATTCTTTTCTTGCATTTTCCAGATCTGCCGATGCAATGTCCTGTTTTCTGGACACATCCTCCATCTCGGTATGGATCTGGTCATATTCCATCAGGAAAATATTCACATCGAGTCCACGCAGTTCATCACGGTAGATCAGGTATTCATGTGCCTTCTCGGACTGCTTTTCAAGAGGTCCGACCTGCTTTTCAAGCTCTGACAGAATATCCTCGATACGAACCATATTCTGCTGCTCCTCGGCCAGATTCTTCTCGGCAGCTGCTTTTCTTTTCTTGAACTTCACGATACCTGCTGCCTCATCAAACAACTCACGGCGCTCCTCCGGTTTACCGCTTAAGATCTTGTCGATCTGCCCCTGTCCGATGATCGAATATCCCTCTTTACCGATACCGGTATCAAACAACAGCTCCTGAATGTCACGAAGACGACAGGATGCCCCATTTAACAGATATTCACTTTCTCCGGAACGATACACACGTCTGGCGATTGTCACTTCCTCATACGGCACATTCAGCTTGTGATCCTCATTGCTGATGGTGATCGCCACATACGCATAACCGAGCGGCTTACGAAGCTCTGTTCCCGCAAAGATGATATCCTCCATCTTCGCACCACGAAGCTGCTTGGCACTCTGCTCTCCAAGCACCCAGCGCACGGCATCGGCAACATTACTCTTACCACTGCCGTTTGGTCCAACGATCGCCGTAATTCCATTATGAAATTCAAAAATAAGTTTATTGGCAAATGATTTAAAACCATGCACTTCCAGACTTTTTAAATACATGTATGTTCTCCCTGCTTCTTCTGACTGTCAGACTCTCTCTTCAAGATAAGGATTGCCTCATAGGCTGCGGACTGCTCTGCCTTCTTCTTGGTCTGACCGATTCCCGTGGAGATCTGTCTTCCATTGACGAATACCGCTGCCTGATATTCCTTGTGGTGATCCGGTCCGCTCTCACCGATCAGACGGTATTCTAAAGTATTGCCCTCATGTCTCTGCACGATCTCCTGCAGAAATGTCTTACTGTCATAAAACAGCTTTTTATTGTCAATATCCTTAAGGATATGTGCTTCAATATAACGCTTGGCAGGCTCAAAGCCGCCATCCATATATACGGCACCGATCGTTGCCTCTAACGCATCCGAAAGCACGGAATCTCTCTGTCTTCCACCGGTTAGCTCTTCTCCCTTGCCAAGGCGGAGGTAATCGCCCAGATGAATCTCTTTGGCACAAAGTGCCAGAGTTGGTTCACAGACATAACTGGCTCTCGTCTTAGTCATCTCGCCCTCCGGCATGTCCGGATGATTGCGGAAAATAAACTCGCTCGATACCAGCTCCAGCACCGCATCCCCCAGAAACTCCAACCGTTCATTGCACTGTGACTTCTTCATGTGCTTCTCGTTGGAGTATGAGCTGTGCGTCAATGCTGTCGCAAGCAGTGTTTTGTCCTGAAAAATATAGCCAACTTCTTTCTCAAACTCTTTCATCATTTTTGCTTTCATTGCGCCAAACCCTTTCCTGTAATTCCTCTGCCTGTCTGTAAATATTCCCAGAGCTGTCCCACCGTATTCCAACGGACGGCCTCCTCTTCCTCAACGATCACTCCAAACACTGCCTCCACGCCCATCAGTATCTGATAAAGCGTCAGGGAATCAGCACCGTAATCTCTCACAAAGGACTTCTCCCGCCGGATCTGCTCCGGCTCTACTTCTAATATCTCTGCCAGCAGCTTCTGCAGCTTTTCATATTCCATATGAACCCTCATTTCTGCAAAACTCTATCACAAGTCACTTAAGCCTATATTCCGGCAATCCGAATCGGAAACCATCGTCTAATCAAGCTTTAAATTCTCGCGGATACGGTCGTTGATGCCTTCCTCGCTGAAGGAAATGCACTGAAGGATCGCCGTCTTGATCTCGGTCTCGCCGGAGCTTCCGTGTGCTTTAACAACAAGACCTTTGAGTCCTAACAATGGTGCACCTCCATGCTCAGATGCATCGAAGGACTTTAATGTCTGCTTCAGTGCCGGCTTGATCAAAAGTGCACCTATCTTACTGCGAAGAGAACTCATCAGCCCCTTCTTGACCATATGAAGCAGTGCAGAACCAAGTCCCTCATACAGCTTCAGGATAACATTGCCGACAAATGCTTCACAGACGATAACGTCTGCACCACCCTTCGGAATGTCTCTCGCTTCAATGCTTCCGATAAAGTTAATGTCATCACATTCTTTTAATAAAGGATATGTCTCTTTAACCAGGGCATTCCCCTTTTCTTCCTCGGCACCGATGTTGACGATTGCCACTCGCGGATTCTTGATCCCCACTATATTCTCCATATAGATGGATCCCATCTTTGCAAACTGCACCAGATGAGAGGCTCTTGCATCTACATTGGCGCCACAGTCGATCAGAAGAGATACGCCGTCTGTCGTTGGGATAAGCGGAGCTAACGGTGCTCTCTCCACGCCGCGGATCCTGCCTACAACAAGCTGTCCTCCTACCAGAATCGCGCCGGTGCTTCCTGCCGATACAAACGCATCCGCCTCGCCCTTTTTGACGAGCTTCATACCGACAACGATCGAGGAATCCTTTTTCTTGCGGATTGCTTCTACCGGTGGCTCATCAAAACCGATCACGTCTTCTGCATTAACGATCTGAACTCTGCTTTCATCATAACTGTATTTGGCAAGCTCTGCTTGTACTTCCTCTGCACGGCCAACCAGGGTAATCTCAATTTTATTATTCTCTGCCAGTGCATCTACGGCACCATGTACCGGGGCTTCCGGAGCATTATCTCCTCCCATGGCATCCACTACGATCCTGATCTTTTCGTCCATTTCTTATCCAACCTTTCCTGCTTCTCCTGATCTTGCACAGTGCTTCTGTGTTGTCAGACGTCTCCTGTGCATAAGCATACAAAATATATTATACCCGAATTTGTTTCATAGTGCAAGAAGTGAGCGAAAACAGGCCGAGCATTTCCCAATACCACAAAAACGGCGGTTTTTAAAGCCTGCCGCCTTAAAAACCGCCAAATAATCTAATCCTTTTTGTAAAAGAATGAACGATACGCCGTAAATCCATAATCCGTCGCAGATATGATCTGCTCCGTGCTTCCCACGAAAAGCATGCCATCCTCATTAAGCGCCTGATTGAACTTGTGATAGATCGACTTCTTGGCATCCTCCGTGAAGTAAATCATCACATTACGGCAGACGATCATATCGCATCCGGACGGATATGAGTCCTTGAGAAGATTGTGCTGTTTAAACTCTACACATTTCTTAATCTCATCATGAATCTGATAGCTCTTCCCCCCCACCTGTGTAAAATGCTTTTTGATAAATTCCTTCGGTAAACCTTTCAGACTCTTCTCATCATAGAGACCGATCTGTGCCTTCTCTAACACCTGCTTATCCAGGTCTGTCGCCAGAATGTGGATCCTGTTCAACGGAATAAACTTCGCCAACAGCATCACAAGCGTATATGGCTCATCCCCGGTAGAGCACGCTGCACTCCAGATCCTGATATCGTTACCGAAACGTTCAAACAAATACGGAAGGATCTCATTCTCCAACACCTTCCACTGATCCGGATTGCGGTAAAACTCAGACACGTTGATCGTCAAATATGTCACAAACTCTTCCAGCAATGCCGGATCCTTCCTGAGTGCAGCAACATACTCATCATAGGTGGCAATCCCCGCCTTCACAATAAGCGCATCAATCCGGCGTTTCATCTGGCGTTCCTTATAGCAGCTTAAGTCAATCTTTGTCATTTGAAATATTTTCGATTTAAAAACTTCATAATCACCCATACAAATCCTGCTTTCCTTTCTCAGCTCATAAGCCATGAACCACAGTTTCTGTCACCTTTCCCCATAAAAGGATGTATCCCACTGTATTCTACCGCTTCTCCCCATAAGCAAAAATTCGCCAACCCATCGATGATGGATTGGCGAAAGGAATTATTCTTGCGAATTACTCAGCGTCTGTATCCACAGCAACTTCCTCTTCCTCAGAAGCGTTGTCATTCAACAGAGCCTTCATGCTCAGGCTGATCTTGTGATCCTCGTTATTGAAATCAACAACCTTAGCCTCGATCTCCTGTCCTACTGACAGAACATCAGATGGCTTATCCACATGCTCCTTAGAGATCTGAGAAACATGAAGAAGTGCGTCAACACCCGGCTCAAGCTCAACGAAGGCACCGAAATCTGCCATTCTTGCAACTCTACCCTTAACGATTGCACCTACGTTATATTTACCATCGGCATTTAACCATGGGTTCTGATCCTCGAACTTCAGGCTTAATGCGATCTTATCATCCTTAATATCCTTAATGAGAACCTTTGTTACATCGCCAACCTTGAATACCTTGCGAGGATTCTCAACACGTCCCCAGGACATCTCGGAAATATGAAGGAGTCCGTCTGCTCCACCAAGATCGATGAATGCACCGAAATCGGTCAGATTCTTTACAGTACCCTCTACAACATCTCCAACGTGGATTCTTGCGAAAAGCTCCTCTTTCAGCTTTGCCTTCTCAGCAACCAGAAGCTGCTTTCTGTCACCGATGATTCTTCTCTTCTTAGGATTGAACTCAGTTACAACAAATTCAATCTCCTGTCCGTTGTACTTGGAAAGATCCTTCTCATAAGAATCAGATACAAGACTTGCAGGGATGAAGATCTTTGTCTCATCAACAACTACACTTAAACCGCCGGATAATACAGCAGTTACTGTAGCCTTTAATACTTCTTTATTCTCAAATGCTTCACGGATACGCTCGTTACTCTTCTCCATAGCGAGACGCTTGTATGTCAGTAAAACCTGACCCTCTCCGTCGTTCACCTTAAGAACCTTTGCTTTCATAACATCATCAACCTTTACAACATCTCTCAAGTCGATTCCTGACTGATTGCTGTACTCATTACGTGTGATGATACCATCGGCTTTGTAGCCAATATTAAGGACAATCTCATCTTCCTTTACATCGATAACTGTCCCTTCTACAATCTCTCCATTGTGGATTGTTACAAGTGATGCTTCTAACATCTGTTCAAAGTCATTGTTCATGTCTGACATTAGCTTGAACCTCCTTAATAATATTATTTGGGGTTGATGCCCCGGCAGTAATACCCACGCTACGAAAAGATTGAAATAGTTCCAAATTCAGGTCGTCAAGTGTCTGTATAAAATATGTGTTCGGACACTCTTTGCTGCAGATTTCATACAGTTTCTGGGTGTTCGAGCTGTGTTTTCCACCTATCACCAACATCGCGTCGGATTGCCTTGCAATAGTACCTGCTTCAGTCTGACGCTCTTCGGTAGCGTTGCAAATTGTATTCATAACAAGTATATCATAACTCTTTTTTTCAAAAATATCAACCATATCTTTAAATTTCTTGTAATTAAAAGTCGTTTGTGATACAATACACAGCTTTTTTTGTGGATCAGGACGAAAACTTTCCGCCTCGTCGACCGTCTCGAGAACTGCCGCGCTGTCCTCGCACCATCCGTTGATGCCCTCCACTTCCGGGTGTGTCCTGCTGCCGATAATGACAATCCGGTATCCTTCCCGGTACTTTTCCTGCACAATGCGGTGTATCTTGCTGACGAATGGACAGGTCGCATCTACGATCTTAATATCATACTTCTCCAACTGCCGGATAACCTTTTCGGATACCCCGTGGGAACGGATGACCACCGTTCCTTCTTTTATATCGGCAAGTTCCTCGAGAGAATGAATCACTCTGACTCCCTTGTCTGCCAGCTCCTGTACCACCTGCTCGTTATGAATGATCGGACCTAAGGTAAATACCTGCTCGCCCTTTTCGATCTCCTGATATACGGTATCAATGGCGCGTTTGACACCAAAGCAGAATCCCGCGCTTTTTGCCACTGTGACTTCCATCGTATTTCCTCCCCGGTTCTTTGCTTCAGACTGTCTTCTCCTGATAGATGCGGATGATCTCGTCAACCACTTGATCGATCGTCATGTCAGAGGAATCCACTAATACAGCGTCCTCTGCCTGACGAAGCGGTGCCACCTCACGGTTCATATCCTGCTCATCCCTCGCAATGATATCCCTCTCGATCTCCTTGATATCGCAGTCAACGCCGCGCTCTGTCTGCTCCTTATATCTTCTTCTTGCGCGCTCCGCTGCACTTGCCGTCAGATATATCTTGACATCGGCATTCGGAAGGACACAGGTTCCGATATCCCTTCCGTCCATAATGACATTTTCCTTCTCTGCCAGTCCGCGCTGCAGACTCAGAAGCTTCTCACGGACAACCGGATACTTTGATGTGTCAGAAGTCATCATGCTGACCTGTTCGGTACGGATCAGACCATTGACATTCTCCCCGTTTAAGATCACCTGCTGCTCCCCATCCTGATAGGCGATAGAAACATCAATATCCGGGCAGGCCGCCGCAATCTTTTCCTCGTCCTGTGCCGCAATATCATGGCGGATAAAATAAAGTGCCATGGAACGGTACATTGCTCCGGTATCTACATAGATAAATGATAATTTTTCTGCCACTTTTCTGGCGATCGTGCTCTTGCCGGCACCAGCCGGTCCGTCGATTGCTATACTTTTCATGTTCATATCCTCACTCTTCTATAAATTACGGCAATCATGCCGTTTATTACTGTATTGAAATGCCTGCAAGGTAGCCGGTTGACCAGGCAATCTGCAGATTATATCCTCCGGTCACCGCATCGAGGTCTAACACCTCTCCTGCAAAATAAAGTCCTCTGACCTTTTTGGATTCCATGGTTCCCGGATCTATATCCTTCACGGAAACGCCGCCTCTTGTAACAATCGCCTCCGAGAAGCCGCGCAGCCCGGAAATATGCATTTCCACATTCTTAAGAAGTGCCACCAGCTTTCTTCGCTCCTCCTTGGTCACTTCGTTGACCGGCTTATCCGGTGCAATTTCGGAAAGCTCTACGATGACCGGGATCATCTTGGAAGGAAGCAGCTTATTTAAGCTGTTCTTAAAATAGCTGTTCTTGTTGGCACCAAAGTCCCGTAAGATCCGTTCGTCCAACTGCTTTTCACTGAGTGCCGGCTTCAGATCCAGATGCACCGTAAGGTCATCCTCCGGTTTGGTATAATAACAGCTTGCGGTCAGTACAAGAGGACCGCTGATGCCGAAATGCGTAAATATCATTTCTCCCAGCTCTTCATATAAAATCTTCCTGCCCTTTGTCAGCTTCAGGGAAACATTTTTCAGGGAGAGCCCCTGCATCTGCCGGCAGAAATCCTCTCTGATTTCAAACGGAACAAGCGACGGCATTACGTCCGTCACCTTATGACCAAGCTTTCCTGCAAAACGAAGTCCGTCTCCGGTCGAACCCGTCGACGCATAGGACACACCGCCCGTTGCCGTCACCACGGCATCTGCCACAAGCTCCTTCTTCCTTCCGGAGGCATCCTTTACCTCCACGCCACGACACTGTCCGTCCGTCACCAGAATATCTGTCACGGTTGTATTCAAACAGATAGTGACACCGCGCTTTTTCATTGCCCGCTCCAGTGTTCTTATCACATCGGAAGAATGATCCGACTGTGGAAATACTCTGTTTCCACGTTCTGTTTTGATCTTTAATCCCTCTTCGATAAGAAACTCCATCATCCGGCTGCTGTCAAAAGTATAAAAGGCACTGTACAGAAAACGTGGATTACGCATCGTATGCTGCAGCAGGTTCTCCACATCGCTGTCGTTGGTGATATTACAGCGTCCCTTTCCGGTGATAAACACCTTTTTGCCAAGCTTTTCATTCTTCTCAAGTAACGTCACTTGATGCCCGGCGTCTGCCGCGGCGATGGCACACATCATTCCGGCTGCACCGCCACCGATAATCATTATCTCACTCATATTCTCATCCATTCCGCTCTTCAAGAGCCTCCAGTGCAAGCCGCAGTGCTTCCCGTGCTGCCTGCCGGCGTACTTCGTTTCTGTCTCCCTTAAAATGACAGTGCGCGCTTTTGACCGCTCCACAGCAGTACACGCCGATATATACCGTTCCTGCCGGCGTTCCGTCCTCTCCGTCATCCGGTCCCGCATAACCTGTCGTAGACAGTGCAAGCGCAGCACCGGAACGGTCAGCTGCTCCCTTTGCCATCTCTTCGGCAACCGGTCCGCTGACAACCGTATATTTGCGGATCGTCTCTGCAGACACCCCGAGATTTTTGATCTTGACCTCATTAGAGTATGTAACATAACCTTCCTCAAAGACCTCAGAGGCACCGGATACACCCACAAGCATAGAGGCGATCATACCGCCCGTGCAGGATTCTGCGGTACTGATATGAAATTGATGCTGTCTTAATTGTTCAATCAGTTGTCTTGTTGTTTCCATTACATATTACCATCCTGCATAACGTTCCAGTTCTTGACCATGTAGTCGATCAGTGAGATGACTGTAAGGATCACTGCCGCATAGATAAATACATTCTCCACAATATTGATCACACTACCCTCAAAATTGAAGATCAAAAGGATCGACATTAACATCTGCACAACCGTCTTGATCTTTCCCCAGTAGCTTGCCGCAATCACAACACCTGCGTCAGATGCTACAAGGCGGAAACCGCTGATGATAAATTCTCTCGACATGATCACAATAACAACCCATGCCGGCATCGGACCGGATGGAATTGCCACGAAACAGATCAGCGCGGAGCAGACCAAAAGCTTATCTGCCAGCGGATCCATAAATTTGCCGAAGTTGGAAACCAGATTGTACTTACGGGCAATCTTGCCGTCTAACATATCTGTCAGACTCGCCACGATAAAGATGGCTGCCGCAATATAATTATTGTACGGAATCCCCTCCGACAGCATGAAAAATACAAAAAACGGAATTAAAATCACACGAAACATCGTTATCTTATTTGGTAAGTTCATCTTCGTCTTCCTCCTCTATTACTTCTCCTATCAGATCATATCCCTGCGCCTGCACAATGCGTGCTCTCACATAATCGCCGGTCTCTAAATGCCAGCTTGTCGACAGGAACACAAAGCCGTCCACATCCGGTGCATCCATGTAGCTTCTGCCCACATAGATATCATCGTCCGGAAGATAGCCCTCGATCATCACATCCATCTCCTCGCCGATCCGCAATTCATTGTTTTCAAAGGCGATCTCCTGCTGCATTGCCATAATAATATCTCTGCGTTCTTCCTTTATCTCCTCCGGAATCTGATCCTCCATCTCAGCCGCCGGCGTATCCTCCTCCTGCGAATAGGTAAATACACCGAGACGCTCAAAACGCATCTGCCGGACAAACTCCTTCATCTCCTCGAAATCTTCCTCGGTCTCTCCCGGAAAACCGGTGATCAGAGTGGTACGAAGCGCAATATCCGGAATCTCCGTGCGAAGCTTACCTACCATCCGGGTAAGCTGTGCACGGTCTGTCCGGCGTCCCATTTTCTTAAGGATCGTATCAGCCCCGTGCTGGATCGGAATATCCAGATAATGACACACCTTCGGCAGACGCTTCATCGCATCGATCAATTCATCGGTGATCTCCTCCGGATAACAGTAAAGAATGCGGATCCAGCGAAGCTCCTCCACCTCGGAAAGCTTCTCCAAAAGCTCCGGAAGGCTTTTCCTGCCATACAGATCTGTTCCGTACAGCGTCGTCTCCTGTGCAACAAGGATCAGCTCCTTCACACCGTTCTCCGTCAGATGCTGTGCCTGTTTGATGAGATTGTCCATCGGAACGCTCCGGTAGTGACCGCGCACCTTCGGGATAATACAGTAGGTGCAGCATTTGTCGCAGCCCTCTGCAATCTTCAGATACGCATAGCTTCCGCCGGAGGTATTGTCTCTGTCCGTCAGCGGAGTCGGCAGATAGTCTATACTCCGGATGCTCTCCACAACACCCTTTTCCTTGAGTGCATCGCGAAGTGTCGTTCCCATCTCCTCGTATCCCATCGTGCCGATGATCACATCCACCTCCGGGATCTCGGTCCGGATCTCCTCATGATACCGCTGTGCCAGACAGCCCGCTGCCACAAGAAGGCGGCATTTCCCATCCTCCTTGTACGATGCCATCTCAAGCAGAGTATTGATGCTCTCCTCCTTGGCATCACCAATGAAACAACAGGTGTTTACCACAATGATCTCTGCATCCTCTTCCCGGTCTGTGATCGTGAATCCATCCTTGCGCAGGGAGGTGATCATCATCTCACTGTCCACCAGATTCTTATCGCAGCCAAGAGACACAAAAAATATATTCATGTTACATTATTCTCCATTTCTCATGTATTCCTGCAATTACTCTACGGATGAAACGCAGTTGTTCATCAGCATTGCAATCGTCATCGGACCAACACCGCCCGGTACCGGTGTGATCGCACCTGCTACAGGCTCCACGGAATCAAAATCAACGTCGCCGCAGAGCTTTCCGTCTTCCTTGCGGTGCATTCCGACATCGATGACGGTCGCGCCCTCCTTGACATAATCCGCCGTGATAAACTGGCGTTTTCCGATCGCAACAACAAGAATGTCCGCTCTTCTTGTGACCTCCTTCAGATCCTTTGTATGGGAGTGGCATACGGTCACGGTTCCGTTTTCACGGATCAGGAGCATTGCCATCGGCTTTCCAACGATATTGCTTCGTCCGACAACAACACATTCCCTGCCGTCGATCTCAACGCCGGAGCGCTTGAGAAGCTGAATAATACCCGCCGGTGTACAGGATACGAAGCCCTTCTGTCCAATGCTTAACAGACCAACGCTCTGCGGATGGAAGCCGTCCACATCCTTCTCCGGTGCGATCGTACGGATCACGGTATCTTCATCAATATGTGCCGGCAGCGGGAGCTGTACCAGAATCCCGTTGACATCCTTTCTGTCATTGAGCTCACGTACCAGTGCTAAAAGCTCCTCCTGCGTTGTCTCCCCCGGCAGCTCATAAGCCAGAGAACGGATGCCGATATAAGCACACGCCTTCTTCTTATTGCCAACATATACGGTAGATGCCGGGTCATTGCCCACCTGGATCACGGCGAGAGTCACCTCAATACCCTGCTCCTTTAACTGTGCTACCTTTTCCTTTAACTCATCCTTGATCTCTCCTGAGATCTTCTTGCCATCGATTAATTTTGCCATGTTTATCCTCTTTTCTATATATGTTCTATACGCGGAATATACTTCCGCCTACAAATTCTCTCATCAGAGAGTTCTTTGGAATCTCCTCTGTGCTGACACCGATAAAATAATCCAGGAACTTCAGAAGGCGTTTTGCCTCCACATATTCCGGCACATCCTTCGGAATGCCAAACAAAATGGATTCCGCATACGGCTTTAACACTGCAAGCTCGTAGATCAGTGCCGAGTTAAACATCACATCTGCCTCCTCCTGGAATGGGAAAATATACTGATCCTCCCCACGCCGTACGGAAGGCCACATGCTGATCGTATGCTTTGCGGATGCTCCTCTTGTCCGTGCATCGCGCACCATACGGCGGATCAGTCTGCCGTCCGTGGTAGAGATCCTGTTATGCTCATCAATATTTAACTGTGTCAGCGCACTGATGTAGATCTTAAACTTACTCTCCTTCGGAAGGGAATACGACATCTTCTCGTTAAGTCCGTGGATTCCCTCAATGACCAGAATGTCATCCGGACCTAACTGCCGGTAGTCTCCGTTGTATTCTCTCTTGCCAAGCAGGAAATTAAACTCCGGAAGCTCTACGCGCTTTCCCTCAAGCAGAGCAGTCATATCCTCATTAAACTGCTTTGTATCGATCGCTTCAAGACACTCAAAGTTATAATTGCCATCCTCATCAAGCGGCGTATCCTTGCGGTCCTTGAAATAATTGTCCAATGCGATCGTATGCGGTTTTAAGCCATGCGTGCGAAGTTGGATCGACAACCGGTGTGAAAACGAAGTCTTTCCGGAGGAAGACGGTCCTGCGATCATGACGAACTTCTTGCTGTCATCGACAGCGATCTGTTCTGCAATTTCAGCGATCTTCTTCTCCTGCAGTGCCTCCTGCACCAGGATCAGATCCGTGATCCCACCATGGGAGATCACATCATTTAACGCACCGACGGTGTCAACCTCCATCATTCGCCCCCATTTGCTCGCCTCCTGCAGCGTTGCAAAAAGCTTCGGACTCTCTCTGACCGGTGAAACCTCCTCCGGGTTCTTACGTCCCGGCAGACATATCAGAAAGCCCTTGTCATAGGACTTTAATCCGAAATACTTCAGGATACCCGTCGAAGCCGGCATATATCCATAGTAATAATCCTCAAAGCCATCCAGATTATAAATGTTGACCTTGGAAACACGGCGGTATTCAAACAGCTTCTTCTTATCGTGCATGCCGTACTGATCAAAAATATCTACGGCATCTGCAGTGCTGACGGATTTCTTTTGGAATACCAGGTCCTTCTGTACGAGCTCATGCATAAAAGCCTCGACTTCTGAAAGCAGCTCATCGGTCACCGCGATTCCCTCTGCCTCACAGTAAATATGATCACCAAGCGTATGCTTGACAAAAACATTTTCAAGTCCCCGGTTCCTTGCAATATGGTAAAAGCTGCGCAGCATAAGCAGCGTCACACCACGCACATACGTTTTATAGCCACTGTCACTCGCTGTTGTCAGGAACGTGATCTCCTCGTCCTTATAAACCTTTTTGTTCAGTTCTAACAGCTTCTCCCCCCGCTTCGCAAGGATAATATCATGCTCATAATTCTGCTGAAAATCCTTTGCGATCTGTAAATATGTAGTTCCCTTTTCGCAGGTTTTTACTTCCCCGTCTACAATTACCTTCACCATAAGTCACCCTTCCTTTCTGTTCCGGCAAAGTGTCCCGGTGCGCTGAACGCATTCCAGCTCCCGGTTCAATTCTTCCCTCTGTGCCGCTGCCTGCCCGGATAACTGCTTTCCTTCCATACCCTTTAAGATCTTCCGGATCCGCTGCTCTTCTTTTTGCAGATAAGAAAGAAGGCACTCGTCCCCATGCTCCGGCAGATATTGTCCATACATATATTCCAGTTCATCGGAAAATTTCTGTCTGCCGGGCACTGCACGCAGGATCAGATAATATTTTCCCTGATCAAACACCATCTCCTCTCTTTGGATCATAAAACCATGCTCCAGAAGATAATGACGCGTCATCGCCCACTCGGACTGTGGCGACAGCACCAGCTCCTTCGCCCGGGCAGTCACCTCCGGTGAATCCGAAAGGATCTTGCAGATCAGGGCTCCGCCCATCCCGCTGATAAGCAGTGTATCTGCCTCACCAGGTGTAAGCTTTGCGGTTCCGTCAGACAGTCTCGTCTCTATGTCCTCTTCCATGCCATATTCGCGGATATGCTCCTTTGCCCGTTCTAACGGTCCTTCATTAATATCCATAGCGATCACATGCTTTGCAAGCCCCTGTTCGATCAGATAAATTGACGTAAATCCATGGTCACAGCCAATGTCCGCAGCCACACCGCCACATTCCACCTGGTGTGCCACTGTCTGCAGCCGTTTTGACAGCTTGATCAATCGAGATAATCCTTCAGCTTGCGGCTGCGGCTCGGATGTCTGAGCTTCCGAAGTGCCTTTGCCTCGATCTGACGGATACGCTCTCTTGTTACCTCAAACTCGCGTCCTACTTCCTCAAGTGTACGGGAACGTCCATCCTCCAGACCAAAACGAAGCTTAAGTACCTTCTGTTCACGCTCTGTCAATGTGCCAAGCACTTCCTCAAGCTGCTCACGAAGAAGAGTAAATGCTGCTGCCTCTGCGGGTACTGGCACATTCTCATCCTGGATAAAGTCTCCAAGATGACTGTCCTCCTCCTCACCGATCGGTGTCTCTAACGATACCGGTTCAAGAGAGATCTTCTGGATCTCCCGGACACGGTCAACCGGCATATTCATATGTTCTGCGATCTCCTCCGGATACGGTTCTCTTCCAAGCTCCTGTAAAAGCTGTCTCTGTACGCGGACAAACTTGTTGATCGTCTCTACCATATGAACCGGAATACGAATGGTTCTCGCCTGATCTGCGATCGCGCGCGTGATCGCCTGGCGAATCCACCATGTCGCATAGGTACTAAACTTATAGCCCTTCTTATAATCAAACTTCTCCACTGCCTTGATCAGTCCGAGGTTACCCTCCTGGATCAGGTCAAGGAACAGCATTCCACGTCCTACATAACGTTTGGCGATACTTACTACCAGACGAAGGTTTGCCTCCGCAAGCTTCTTCTTGGCTTCGGCATCTCCCTCCTCCATGCGCTTTGCAAGCTCTACCTCTTCATCCGCTGACAGAAGCGGTACCTTTCCGATCTCCTTCAGATACATACGAACCGGATCCTCAATACTGACGCCGTCCGGCACGGACAAATCGATATTTTCAATATCCTCCTCATCACCTTCGCCGCCTGCTTCCATACCAAGAATAATGTCATCATCCACATCGTCCTTATCATCAGAGATCTGGAACACATCAATGCCGTTATTTTCAAGATACTCGATGATCTTTTCCATCTTCTCCTCGTCCAACTCCATATCACCGAAGAAGTTGTTGATCTCCTGATACTCCAATACGTTCTTTTTGGTGTGTGCCAGCTCTTTAAGTGCATTCAGCTTCTCGATGAATTTCACCTCATGGTTCTCGTCCTTTTTGTCCTCGCCAGCTCCCTTTGTCTTGGACTTTGACGTCTTTTTGACAGTTTTCTTTTCACCGTCTGCAGCCGCCTTCTTGGTCTTAGACTCTGCCTTCTTGGTTGTTTTGGTGGTTGTTTTTGTTGTCTTTTTGGTCGTCTTTTTCCCACTATCCACAGAAGTAGTACCTTCAGCAGCTTTTTCGACGGTAGATTTCTTCATGGTTTCCTCCTTAGTCTCTGCCGTTTTTGTTGCCTGCTTTTTCTCTGTTGCCATACGATACCTTCCTTTCTTACCTATAATTTTTCCAATTATTTATGAAATATGCAGATTTACTGCACCTTGCAGCATTTTCTTTTGTTGCACCAGTTTCTGCAGCTCGTTCAGATCCGTGATCTGACCCGCCTGCCGTTCTATGCTGTGTTCCTTGATCTTTAAGATCAGGTCTGTGATCGCCTTTTTCTTTTCATCGTTCTCGATCTTACTGCCAAAGCTTGTCTGGAACATGGACGCTACCTTGTTCTGATCCTCGACCTCTTCGAAATGACCGATGATCCTTGCCGGCTCCAGATCTCCCCGATCCAGCTGATCGTAAAGCTCCTTTGCCACAGTCCGGTAAAGCCCCTCCTCAAAATCCTCCGGTTTGATCCACTCGCGGATCTGCACAAAAAGCTTTGGCTCCTCGATCAGCCAGGACAACAGCAGACGATAAGAATAGCTGATCCCTTCTCTTGTTTCCTTTTTCTTTCCTTTACGGATCCGTTCCTGCTGCCGCTCCTCCATAACCTCCTGATAGCCCGAGGGCATCTGATTGCCGTAACGCACCACAAGCTGTCTTAGATCCTCTGTCTTAATGTTGTACCTTGCCGCCACAGCTTCCAAATAGTTGTCTCTCTGGATCTTATCCTCGAAAACAAGAAGCTTCCTGGCTGTCTCATGGATGAATTTCGTCTTCTGCTCGGGATCACTCATGGAATAATTCTTCTTGATGACCTCGATCTCGAAGAAAAAGCTGTTCTGTGCTTCCTCCATGCGCTTTTCAAATTCCTCCGCTCCAAGATTCTTAATAAACTCATCCGGATCCTTGTAGGGTTCCATGTGGATCACCTTTCCGGTGATCCCCGCCCGGCGCAGCATCGGGATTGCACGCATCGCTGCCTTGATCCCGGCACCGTCACTGTCGTAGGTTAAAAGCACCTCATCAGTGTAGCGCCGGATCAGATTCGCCTGCTGCTCGGTAAATGCCGTTCCAAGAGATGCCACGGCATTGGTAAAGCCCGCCTGATGCAGCGCGATCACATCCATATAACCCTCGCAGAGGATCATATTGCTGCGCTTTCCGCGCTTGGCGTAATTAAGGCCAAACAGATTGCGGCTCTTATCGAAGATCTTTGTCTCCGGAGAGTTAAGGTACTTCGGCTTGGCATCTCCCATCACACGACCGCCAAATCCGATGACACGGTTGTTCGCATCCATGATCGGGAACATGACTCTGTTCCAGAACTTGTCATACGCACCACGCTCGTCCATCTTAAATAACCCGGTCTCCTTGAGCACGCTGTCGCTGTAGCCTTCCTTTTTCATGTACTGGTACAGCTCTCCTCCGCCCTGCCCGGCATATCCGAGTCCAAAGTGAAGGATCGTCTCATCGCTCAAGCCCCTCCCGGTCAGATAATCATAGCCGGGCTTTCCTCTCGGCGACTTGAGTAATGCAAAATAATACCGTGCCGCCTTCTTATTGATTTCAAGCAGCGTCTGTCTGAGACTTTCCTGCTGCTTTTGCTGCGCTGTCAGCTCCTGCTTCGGCAGCTCAATGCCGGCCTCCTGTGCCAGCATTTCCATTGCCTCTGGGAAGGTGAGATTCTCATATTCCATCACAAAGGTCAGTACATTGCCCCCCACGCCGCAGCCAAAGCACTTGTACATCTGCCTTGCCGGATTCACATGGAAGGACGGCGTCTTCTCATTATGAAACGGACACAATCCCGTATATCCGCTGCCTGCCCGCTTCAGCCGGACGTACCTGCCGATCACGCTGACAATATCACTGCGCGACCGTACCTCTTCGATCTGTTCCTCGGAATACCACGGCATTGTCTCACCTCTTTCTAAATCAAAATAACTAATACAGCGCAAACCACTATATTAGTTATTCGACAAAGATTTTATTTTTCCTTTTTTTATTTTAACGATGTTCTGTTCCGACCAGACTCCATGCCTTCGGGATCATCAGATCCTTGTACAGATTAACCATATAACGGTCACTCATACAGGCAATAAAATCGCAGACTGCGCGCTCCGACGTCTCTCCGAGAAGGATCAGTGCCGAAAACTCACTTGGAAGCTCCTCCGTATGATGTATGTAATAATCATAAAGCTGCTCGATCAGCGTTTCTACCTTTTTCTCTTCGCTTTTGGCAGCGGGGTTGGTATAGACATTCTCATACATATAGCTGCGCAGGGAAAACATTGCTTTCTCCACCTCCGGCGACATACAGATGTCGTCTTTCCCCTCGCTGTTGCGGACAATATCGTGAACCAGTGTGTTGAGACGGTGATTCGTGCTGTGACCCAACACATCCGTCAGCCAGTATGGAATCTCCTCTTCCTTAATGATCCCGGCGCGGATCGAATCGTCAATATCGGAATTAATATAGGCGATCTTATCCGAGAGACGCACGATCTTACCCTCCAGTGTTGCCGGCGTCAGGCTGGTCTGATGATTCAGGATACCGTCCCGCACTTCCCAGGTCAGGTTCAGTCCCATACCGTCCTTCTCGAGACGTTCCACCACACGCACGCTCTGCTCATTGTGCCGGAAGCCTCCCATATCCTTCGTGATCCGGTTTAATGCTCTCTCCCCCGCGTGACCAAACGGCGTATGGCCCAGATCATGTCCGAGTGCGATTGCCTCCGTAAGATCCTCATTGAGCTGCAGCGCTCTTGCGATGGTTCTTGCATTCTGCGCAACCTCCAGCGTATGTGTCATACGCGTCCGGTAGTGGTCGCCCTCCGGTGCCAGAAAAACCTGGGTCTTCTGCTTTAAGCGCCGGAATGCCTTACTGTGAAGGATACGGTCCCTGTCTCTCTGATAATCCGTGCGGATATCACACTGCTCTTCCAGCCGGTCTCTTCCGCGGGTCTCATCTGCAAAACCGGCATGCGCACTTAATATCTCATGCTCCCTTTGTTCCTGCCTCTGTCGAAGATTTCTTTCCTGCTCCATACAAACACCTTTCTTTCACAGACCGCCGGAACGATGCAGATGCGTCTCACCGTTCCTCATGACGGTTTACTACTGTTCACACTGCTTTCCATAATAATAAAATCCCTTACTCTCACACAGACGAACCGGAACAATTGTTCCGATCAGGGATGCATCTCCCGGAAAATGTACCAGATAATTTTTCGCAGTTCTTCCGGTCACATATCCGGCTTCCTGCTTATTGACATCCTCCACAAGGACATCCTCCACCACACCTGCTCCTGCCTGAGTCTTCTCGGCTGAGATCTCCTGCACTCTCTTAAGAAGGCGGTCAAAGCGTTCCTTCACAACCTCCTCCGGCACCTGATCCTCCATCGCTGCCGCCGGTGTACCGGTACGTTTGCTGTATATAAAGGTAAAGGCGCTGTCATACTGCACCTTCTCTACGACATCCATCGTATCTTCAAAATCCTGCTCGGTCTCCCCCGGAAATCCTACAATAATATCGGTTGTCAGCGCAATATCCGGCATTGCCTTTTTGATCTTAGCCACTAACTCCAGATAGCTCTCCTTCGTATAATGACGGTTCATGATCTTTAACAGTCTGCTGCTTCCGGACTGCAGCGGCAGATGAAGCTGTCTGCAGACCTTTTTGGAATGTGCCATCACATCGATCAGCTCATCCGACAGATCCTTCGGATGGGAGGTCATAAAACGTATCCTCTGAAGTCCCTCAATCTCATCCACCTGCTTTAAAAGCTGCGCAAATGTCACCGGATGCTCCAGATTCTTCCCGTAGGAATTCACATTCTGACCAAGCAGCATGATCTCTACCACGCCATCCGCCACAAGCTCCCTGATCTCACGGATGATCTCCTCCGGCTCACGGCTCCGCTCTCTTCCGCGTACATACGGAACGATACAATAGCTGCAGAAATTATTACAGCCAAACATAATATTTACACCGCTCTTAAAGGAATACTTCCTCTCGATCGGAAGCTCCTCCACGATCGCATCCGTGTCCTTCCAGACATCGACGATCATACGCTTTTTGGCAGAGGTATCAAATACACGCATCGCCAAAAGCTCCGCGAACTTGAAAATATTATGGGTTCCAAAGATGATATCTACGTTGCGGTAGCTTGTTTTGATCTTATCCACAACCGTCTGCTCCTGCATCATGCAGCCGCAGAGCATCGTCAGCATCTCCGGGTTCTTTTTCTTGTAACGCTTGAGCTGTCCCAAGTGACCGTACACCTTGAGATTTGCATTCTCACGCACGGTACAGGTATTGTAAAGCACAAGATCTGCTTCCTCCTGATCTGTCTCCTCGTAGCCGATCATCTGCAGAATGCCAAGAATCTTCTCGGAATCTCTCGCATTCATCTGGCAGCCGAAGGTTGTCACACACGCAGTCAATGGCCTGCCAAGCTCACGCTTCTTATCCTCCATCCAAAGCTGCAGCTTACGGATGAAATAATACTGGCGCTCCGGCTCCTTCTCCGGCGGTGCCATGGTCATGTCCATCGACTCAACGATTTTTGTCATTTCTATTCTGTCCACAGGTTCTGTACTCCTTTTCTCAATTCCTTATCAGCCCCGAAGGGCATATATAATTTATGATAGCATACGCCCCGCAAATAGTCAAAAGTGCACACTTCAGCCCTCCGGATGACAAAGTCCGCACGGAGAGTATCCCGCCTTGTGTGCCGCCGCGATGCTCTTAAAATACACACGGTTCTTCTCATAAGGAAGACCGCTGCAGCTCGGCAGATGGAACTTTTTGGAATTGATGTTTCCAATATATTTCTGTCCCTTGGCAAGCACCGGCACACTTCCCTGCGCTGTGGTTCCTCCTGAGGTATTCTTACTGCCTGAGATCTGGCTTTTCGAGCCGTCGGCTGCGATCAGGCTGCTGCTTCCGTACTCTCTGTAGGACCAGAGCCTGCTCGGACTTTTGTTCCATTTGATACTGCTTCCGTTGCTTGTCGCAATGATCGTCCCCTGCTGATCGGTACGGAATATCTTTGTACCGATCGCTTTAAAACGACTCATGGCACCCTGCGCCGGATGACCGTATTTATTATCCGCGCCACAGCTTATCACGGTATACTTCGGTTTCATCGCCTGTAAGAACTTCTCTGACGATGCGTTGGCACTGCCATGGTGTCCTGCCATATAGACATCACAGGACAGACTCTGTTTACCGGAAAGCATCTCATACTCGCTCTCCGTCTCCGCATCGCCCGTGATCACAAAGCGGTTCCTTCCATTGACCAGCTTTAAGGCAACCGAATAATCATTCTCATTCGTATAGCTGCTGCGGTTCGGCGCAAGGATCGTAAACTTCGCCTTGCCAAGAGAATACTTTGCCCCCACCTTCGGGCGTGTCGTTGCAATCTTCTTCTGTGCAATAATGTTGCAGTAGGACTGATATACTCTGGAATCCGTCGTATAATCCGGTGCAATCACGCGTTTTACCGGAAATACATTGAGTGCACCCACGACTCCATTGAGATGGTCGGCATCATAATGACTCACCACCACATAATCTAACTTCTTGACCTTCTGACGTTTCAGATAGCTGACCACCTTGGAGGAGGCATCCCTGTCTCCACCGTCGACCAGCATAAAATGCGAGCCCGACTGCACAAGCACTGCGCTTCCCTGTCCCACGTCAATATAATGCACCTTCATCGTGGACTTTCCTGCTGCGAAAGCCTTCTGAATGCTGCCGGTATCCTCCTGTACCGTCTGTTGCTTTTCAACCGGCAAAGCCCCGCCGTTATTATCGCTGTTAAAACCATTTACGCCTCCGATCAGCATCGCTGCCATAAGAAGGCTGATTATAAATTTTTTCATTCCTTTTGTACGCAAAAAACCACTCTCCTTTATTCAGATCTATCATACATTTTTAGTGTATCACAGATTCCAAACCATGAAAAGAGTGGTTCTTTACACTGTTTATTTCATTAATTTTGAGAAGGCTTAATGACTCAAACTTCGCATTCTGATTATTCAATTGCGCCCATACTATTTCTTATGTCTCCTGGGAATGAATATAGATTTTTGCCTCGGGATATTTGACAAAACCGCGAAGCTGTGACACCAAAATTGACGCAGATCAGTAGGATTTCTGAAAAGTCTTTGCCTTGCAATGTTTCGATGAATACGTGTCTGGACGACTGAGCCTCTGGGTGGAATCAGCTATTTCGACCGACACGTTCAACGAACATCGAAACAGCAAAGCAATTAGACTTTTCGAAATCCGTCAGTGACAAGACAATTTTGGTGTCACTAGCTTGCGGTTATTAAAAAACTACGGCAAAAATTATATTTACACTGCGGACATAAGAAATAGTATGGGCGCAATGATATATTGCACATGCGAAGTTGTAACCACTTATTCGCGTTTTTCGGCCGGAAAGGATACGGTAACACGGAACAGATCTCCATCCATATGGATCTCAAACGTTCCTCCCATCAGCTCCGTCAGATTGCTTGCGATATAGAGACCCAGTCCGCTTCCGTCAGTTGTTCTGGATTCATCGCCCCGTACAAACCTCTCTGTCAGCTCCTGCGGTGTGATCGTTAACTGGTCTCTTGAAATATTTTTAATGGAAAATACTGCCTGAAACTCTCCCGTTTCACTGTCCTCTTTTTGGGACAGTGTTACGTATACCCTTGTTCCCTCCAGTGCATATTTTGTTACGTTGCCGTAAAGGTTTTCCAGGATCCGGAATACCCGTCTTCCGTCCCCCTGAAAACAAATCGGTTTCTCCGAAACATCAGCAACAAGAGTCAGACCTGCCTTTGCAAATTTCTCCTCAAATTCTCCGTTTGTCTGATTAACTAACTCCCCGAAATTTAAGGTGGTAATCTGAAGATCAATGGTTCCGGAGGACGCTTTGGATGCCTCCACCAGATCCTCGATCAGTTCCTTTAAACGGAGTGATTTACGATCTAATATATCCAAATACTCCTGCACCCTTTCATTGTCAATATGCTCTCTCTTCAAAAGATCCACATAATTGATCACAGAGGTCAGCGGTGTCTTGATGTCGTGTGACACATTGGTGATCAGTTCCGTTTTCATCCGCTCACTGCGAACAGATTCATCAACGGCACTTTCCAGTCCCTGACGGATATGATTGATCGTATCTGCCAACTCTTTCTGATCCTTTCCTGCCTTTTTCGGCAGTTCGATCCGGTGCATGATATCCCCCTGCGCGATTTTTAACGCACCCTCACGGATCTTTTCATCGGCGATCGCCGAAAACATTGTCTTTGCGAGAGCATACTCTCCAACGATCAAAAGCAGCGGCAATGCAATAAACAGGGTAAGTTTCTCAAGCACTCCGCCATAGCCAAGGATCATACTGATGCAGCAGATCCACACAAAGATCCACAAAATCAGATAAATGATCATCGCACTTCCATATCGAAGCGTTGCCTTTGCATCCTTATATTTCTCCAGAAACAGACGGCTTCCATCCATGAGAATAACTCCGCCCGCTTTTCCTTTCCTTCCACACCAGCACAAAATACTGTTCTGTGCCAGTCTGTTCTGCCGTAACCGCCGCAAAAGTTCAAAACCGGCTGCCATCACGAGCATTGCCAGGATAGCGATTCCAACGGAATACAACGGTCTTGCAACACTGAAATCTTCTACGATATCAATCTTCTCCATGTTCTGTTCCCACTTGGAAAGATGCATGAGCTTTTCAACCGCTCCACAGATCAGTATCAGACCTGCCACTCCGACCACTGCAAAAGCTTCCGCCGGAATAGTTCTTTTCTTTTCACTCTCCCCTTCTGTTTCCGTCGCCACACGGCTCATTGCCAGCACAAGCCCCATAAATGCAACGATCATAAGCAATGCACTGACAATCAGAGCGATCACATTTTCTTCCACCACAGCCTTTGCCTGACGATATTGCTGCTGTTCCTGTTTGAAGGTTACCGCCCATTTTGCAATCACGCTGTTCTTTCCGGCAGTAAGCATTTCATCGGTGTTATAGCCCACCATGATCACCGCATTCTTGCACGGCTTGATCAGCTTCGCCAGAAATTCCTTCAGATCACCGGAATTGTGAAAGCCCTCGCAGAACCAGTTACTGCTGTACACCTCTCCTCTGGCATCGTAAGCTGCAAACGAACAGTCGATATCCTTGACATCCTGATTCAGATTATGCTGAATCTGTGCCGCCATATTGTTCCAATGTACGTTTTTACTGGAAAGTGTATCTCCATCTGCTGAGGAAATCATTGAAACACTGTACCAAAAACCGGACTCCTCCAGAAATTTTTCAAGGGCACTTCCAAAGCTTAAGCAAAACTGCGCCATATCTGCAGCGGCCGCCTCATTACACAACGGCTTTTTCATCTTGCTTACCCATGGATAATACGCCGTATGTCCCATCTTATTTTCTGCGGTCTTCTTCAGCTCAGCCGCATAGTCCTTTAAGCTTTTCTCGTACACATACCAATCATCGTCATTACTGACATTTTCATAATAAGCATTTGGATCCCAGAAAAAATTCTTCAGGGTAAAGGAACTTGTTCCTCCTTTGTAATACAGGGTATCCTGTTCATTCATCTTGACAACATGATCCACATCGGTCTGTCCGAAAATATACACAAGACCATCCTGATTGACAACGTGATCGCCTTCAATCTCGTACATATCTCCCACGCCATACGCCTTCTTATAGTCTGCCATTACAGCACTGCGGTATGCTTCATACGGAACACCGTCCTCGCCTGTCCCTTCAAAATTATTTTCACAGGCAAGTGCCGACTGATACAAAAGCCATCCGCTTGCATACCCCGGATACGCCTGATTCAGCCATTTTGCATAAGAGGATTTCAACGGAACCTTCTGTGCTGCCTTTTCAAATGGCACCATCACGGTTTCTGTTTTTCTTCCACTCTCCTTCTGCAGACTCGGCAGGAGTGTCTCCTGTCCGTCATACAGCTTGTTGGTGGCAACACGTCCGGACTCTGCCATCACCTTTTTCCACTGCTTTTTCGTCGGATTTTTGCCGGATGCCACAGTATAATACAAGGTACGGCTGTCCCATTTGCCACCTGCAAAATATTCATCTTTCAGCGAAAAAATCGTTGATGCAAGCTTGTCAATACTGATATTCTGGATCGAATAATCCCCGAAGCCGTTCTGGAAATTCTTAAAATAACCGGAATAGTCATAGTTATGTCCACCAAGCTCCGCAGTCTCCTGCACCGTAAGAACCTTTGTATCAGATCCATCGCCTGTCTTTAAAAACGGCATATCCGACAGCTTTCCGGTATAAAGGCTTCCATCCGCGCTCCCCATACATCGAATGGTCAGATAAAGCTTTAATGCCTGCAGATAGCCATCCGTGATCCGCTGAAATTCCAGACTCTCCTCCAGTTTTCCGTTCTCCGAAATGTTGTTTTTCCCGGAAAGCTGATCCATAGTCGATCTCGCCCCGATATAATTTACTCCTGAAAACGATGCTGCGATCGTGGACACCGCCAGAAGCAGGGTAAGGACTACCGAAATCATCTTTTTACCATTTGTTTTCCCATGTTGTTTTTTCTTTTGTTCATTTCCCTCATTATTCCTGCTCTTCATATCCCTACATTCCTTTCTGTCTGAAAGACTGTAAACCATCTATCCTTCCAGCTTATACCCCACACCCCACACAACCTTCAGATAACGAGGCTCCTTCGGATCGATCTCAATCTTCTCACGGATATGACGAATATGTACTGCCACTGTATTTTCTGCAGCATAGCCGTCCTCGTTCCAGATGCTCTCGTATATCTGCCGGCTGGAAAAGACCTTTCCGGGATGCTTCATCAGCAGCAAAAGAATATTGTACTCAAGCGGCGTCATCTTGATCAACTGTCTGTCCATGTACACCTGCTTACGCTCGTCGTCCATCTCCAGACCTCCAAGCCGATATGTCATTCCCCCTGATGGCTTATCCTCGCTCATCATGTCATACCGCCTGAGCTGTGATTTGACTCTTGCCACAAGCTCCAGAGGATTAAATGGCTTTGTCACATAATCGTCGGCGCCGATGTTTAGTCCCAGGATCTTGTCGGCATCCTCGGATTTAGCGGAGATAATGATCACCGGAACCTTACTCTCCTCCCGGATCTTCATCGTTGCATGGATGCCGTCTAACTTCGGCATCATGACATCGATCACCAAAAGATCGATCCGGTTCTGTCTGATCTGTGCCAGTGCCTGCATTCCATCGTAGGCGGTAAGCACCTCATAGCCCTCCTGCTCCAGATAGATCTGAATTGCCTCCACAATTTCCTTATCATCGTCACATACAAGTATCGTCTGCATTTTGTCCTCTTTCCCGTACCGGTCCGGTACCTTTGCTGCTTTACATTATTTATCATAAATCATCTTTTTTAAGTCCACCGAATGAAATTCTTAAGATTTCTTTAATATTAACACAGAAACGATATATTCTCTACTCACCTCTTCCCCATACGGCAACCGGAGTCTCATAATATTTCTTATGTCTGTAGATAAAAGTATCTGTTTTGCCTATGAAAATTATATTGATCCGTGAGCTGTGCCTCTAAAATTGACGCAGATCAGTAGGATTTCTGAAAAGACTTTACTTTGCATTGCTTTGATAAATACGCATCCGAACGCCTGAGCCCCTTAGGTGGACTCAGCTGTTTCGGACGGCACGCTTCCGCTACGATGCACCACGCAGCGGTACATAACTCCCCATACAACGTTTACAAACAATAACAGATGTGTATATGGGGCGTAAGTACCGGCGGGTGCAAAGTGCCTCGCGAAACATCTGAATTCCACCTTGGGGCGAATACGGCAGGATGCGTTTATCGAAAATCAAAGCAGCAAAGCAATTAGTCTTTTCGAAATCCGTAAGTGACAAGACAATTTTAGAGGCACAGCTCACGGATATTTCAAAGATATGGAAGGCAAAACGCGATTGCTGACAAATTAGACATAAGAAATATTATGAGACCCCGATATAACATACACAGGTGTGTGTTACTCATTGAAAAAGGGGCTGCTGTGTCATTGTCATGACACAGCAGCCCCTGGCTCATTTATTATTTTACAAGTTTATCACACACAATTTAATTTTAGAAAAGACCACCCTTTTATTTACGCTTATTCTGTGGCATCCTGAAGAGCATCGAAGCCCTCTTCACCGGTACGAACCTTTACCACATTTTCAACATCATATACGAAGATCTTACCATCTCCGTAATGACCGGTATAAAGTACCCTCTTGGCTGTCTCAATAACCGTTTCGATCGGAACAGAGCTGATCACGACTTCCACCTTAACCTTAGGGATCAGCATTACGCTCAGTTCAGCACCACGATAGGTTGTTGTAATACCCTTCTGTGTACCACAGCCCATAACCTGTGTTACTGTGATACCGTTGACACCGATCTGGTTCATTGCTTCCTTCAGCTCATCAAACTTATTCTGCTGACAGATAATGGAAATCTTGGTGAACTTCTCGGTCATATCACCCGGTTTATCCGCTATCGGCTTCATTGCAGGCTTATGATCGCTGCTCTTCTCAATAACAGGTGCAAGACCGCTCTTTGGTACAGGCATTGTTCCTGCTGAGTAGAACATGTTACCGGCAGGCATGAAGTCTGCATATGCGGAAGTAAGACCATGCTCCTTGACATCGAGTCCGACAAGCTCTTCCTCCTCGGATACTCTCAGTCCCAGTGTTGCCTTGATGATCAGGAATGTGATCGTGATCGTGACTGCTGTCCATGCAATCGTGCTGAACATACCGACGAACTGAAGTCCAAGCTGATGGAAACCGCCGCCATAGAAAAGACCCTGTCCCTTGATCGCACCGCCATCCAAAGCAATCTGATAACCAGGTGCAGATTTTGTTGCGAAAAGACCAACGGCGATCGTACCCCAGATACCATTCATCATATGTACGGCTACGGCACCAACCGGATCATCAATCTTTAATACATAATCAAGCAGCCATACACCGAATACAACAAGCAGTCCGGCTACAGCACCGATCACTGCGGCACCGGCACAATCCGTAACATCACAAGGTGCTGTGATCGCTACCAGACCTGCCAGAGATGCATTCAGACACATGGAAACATCAGGTGCACCATATTTGATCCATGTAAAGATCATGCATACAACGGTTGCTACTGCAGGTGCTACTGTTGTTGTTAAGAAGATGGATCCAAGATCCGGGATAGAAGTTGCTGCAGCACCGTTGAAGCCGTACCAGCCAAGCCACAGGATAAATACACCGAGTGCACCGATCGTCAGGTTATGTCCCGGAATCGCATGCGGCTTACCGGTTCTCTTGCTGAACTTGCCGATTCGAGGTCCAAGCATTGCGGCACCGATCAGTGCGCAGATACCACCAACCATGTGAATACAGTTGGAACCGGCAAAATCATGGAAGCCCATCTGTGCGAGGAAGCCGCCGCCCCAGGTCCAGTGTGCTTCTACCGGATAGATGATCGCGGAGATCACTGCGGAGTAAACACAGTAGGAAATGAATTTTGTACGTTCTGCCATCGCACCGGAAACAATTGTCGCTGTTGTGGCACAAAATACAAGGTTAAACACGAATGTGGAATAATTATAATTTCCATAACCGGAGAAGATACTGAAATCAAGCTTTCCAATAAATCCTCCCATATCGTTTCCTAATAAAAGTGAAGCACCGATCAGGAAAAACATGAACGTTCCGATACAGAAATCCATCAGGTTCTTCATGATAATATTACCGGCGTTCTTGGCTCTTGTGAAACCAGCCTCCACCATTGCAAATCCGGCCTGCATCCAGAATACCAATGCAGCACCGATCAAATACCATACACCATACAGGTTATCGTTGATGTACTGAATTACTTCTTTCGACATATAACATTCCTCCTTGGTTTTCATTTTTTCCTTTTCACATGTGAATGTTACAGTTAAGTAACGAAAAGAAAAAGGTGCCACGACTGCATTTCGCTTCGTGACACCTTTGTCATGTGTTTAATTATATGCATTGAAATGTATCTGTCAAGGAACTAAGGACATTTCTTTCTGAATTAAAGTTTAAAAAGTCATACGCTTAATTTTGTTCGGCTGCAACAAAAGAATTGAAAGTCTATTTGCTCTGCACAGCAAAATCCGGATTCACATCGCCATCTTTTAAAGTATCATCCGTCAAAAACTTAAGAAAAGCAGCCGCTTCCTCCTGCTTCTTGGAGGAATTTGTAATGCCTGCATATGCTGACTTCCCCAGACCTTCGAGTTCTTTATACTTCTTACAACCGGAAATCTCAATTCCAAAATTGTACTTGGTCGTGTCAAAATCCTTTTCACCGCGGATCTGCTCTCCGTCCACAACCGGACAGTAGAGACGTTTCTTCTCCGGCCAGTCCTTAAACAGCGCAACCGTATCCGAGGTATCCGGCTCCAGAAAATATCCGGCAGATGCATAACTCATAAAGCCTTTCTTCGGCGCGATTACCACATCACAGGTTCCCGCATAAATATAACTCTGGAGCTGCTCACTGAGCGTACCGTTGGAAGAATTGTAGTCGGTATTGATCGTCACGATCTCATGCTTATTGTCAAGTCCCAGATAAGTGCCGACCGCCTTTTCAAGCTTCTCCACCTGTTTCTCATCCAGATTGTCATCGCAAACCGCCACATACAATACCGTCTGAGGCTTTGTCAGAGAACCGTACAGGTAGTAACCGCCAACGATCACCAGCACAGCGATCACAACGATCGTCTGCAGATAATAATCTTTAAAAAACTGGAACTTGCCCTTACTGTCCAATTTTTCGTACTCTGCTTTGTAATCTGTGTCATTCCGCTGCTGATAGATCAGCCCGTCCTTTTTCACCCTGCTCTTTTCATCCTCTACGGAATCGTCAAAAATTCTTGCCATATATGCCCCTGTACCTTTCGTTGTTTTATCCGGCTTTGCTGTAATATGCAAAGCTATCGTTGTAGTGTACAAATTTCGTTGTCTACCATATAATTTCGTTATTTTCACCCTAACAGTATACAAAAATAATCCTGTCCCCACAAGGAGACAGAATCATTTTTAATAGTATTTATATTTTTTTCATAATTGCAGATCATGCCGTTCCAATAATATAGATCACCAGATACATAAGAACCATCAATCCATTGATGATCACACCAAGTGACGGAAACAGCTGGCGGATATTCTCCAGCTTCAGGCTGATCATCCCAAGGACAAAGCCCCAGATATTGATCACTGCCAGGACTACACCCCAGATGCCGATCCATATGCCGGCATTGCCGCCTGCCTGCCCAGACAAAATACAGAGTACCAGAAACAGGACCAGTGACAGCAGCCCCAGGATTGTCGATGCAATTCCCTGCTTTGGATGCTTTTTGTCGGTCAGATGCAGACCGTCTTTTTTGCGTTTTTTCTTTATCATTGTCCTTTCTCACCTGCCTTTTATGTTTCCTGCTGCCGGCTTTCCTTCTTTCTGCAGAACAAAATCCGGTGGAATATCCGAAACAGCACATAACCTGCCATTCCTCCAAGTGTATTCAGAAGCATATCATCCACATCACAGGATCCAACCTTTGATACAAGCTGGATCAGCTCCACCAACAGAGAGGTCAGAAAACTGAGCAATGTGATCTTCCAGAACTTGCGCTGATTGCGTGAGATCACCGGAAGGACAAATCCAAAGGGCATAAAGCATACGATGTTACCCAGAAGATTTAACATAACATAATACCCTCCGATTGCTCTCCAATAGCGCAGATACCTCCCGATCTCCTTAAACGGAACAAGACTATATTTGTATTCGTCACTCGGGACACGCCCAAGCTGCTCACTGAAGAACAGGAAATACACCAGTGCGATCAGGTAGATCACAAAGATAAACCATGACAGGATGCGGATTATTTTCTTCGCATTTTTCATTCCTAGCTCCTTAATACGATATCTTTCTCCTCCAGGGCACGGATAATCTTATCCATTGCCTTACCAACTTCCTCGTCCTTGAGCGTACGATCCGGTGCACGGAATACAATCTTGTATGCCATAGATTTGTAGCCCTGTGTCAGCTGTGCGCCCTCATAAATATCAAATAGAGTGACGGACTCAATAAGCTTGCCGCCCTTTGTGCGGATCGTCTCCTCGATATCTCCGGCAAGCACCTCCTTCTTCATCGTCAGACTGATATCTCTTGTCATTGCCGGGAACTTCGGAATGCCGACATACTTCACATCAAAGTTTGCCAGTTCAGAAAGCTGCTTCATATTGACAACAGCGATATATGCCTTCTGACCGATCGAGAAGTTGTCAAGTACCTCCGGATGAACCTCACCCAGATAAGCAACCTCGCAGCCCTCATAGATAACCTTTGCCTGACGTCCCGGATGCAGGAAGCTCTTACCTGCCTTCGGATCATACTGTGCTGCCTTCTTAAGCCCCATACGCTGCATCAGACTCTCCACAACACCCTTCATGGTAAAGAAATCTCCCTCACCGTACATTCCAAGAGTAAGCTGCATCTGCTCCTGTGGAAGCTCGGTAAGCGGCAGAGCCTTTGGAAGATAGACATTGGCAAGCTCATAGAGACGTACGTTCTGATTACGGCGGTTATAGTTTGTTGCGAGAGAAGTCATCATACCGCCAACGGCTGAGGTACGCATCACGCTGTAATCCTCTCCCAGAGGATTCATGATAGCGATGCTCTTGCGGAGCACATCGTCTGCAGGAAGCAAAAGCTTGTCATACACCTTCGGACTCTCGAAGGAGAAGGTCATCCCCTCCATGAAACCGTAAGCTTCCACAATATCTCTTGCCATATTCTCATGCTGCATCTTCTCGGAGAGACCACCTGCTGTTGCAGAACCGGAAGGCAGGGTCATCGGAATATTATCATAACCGAAGAAACGTGCCACCTCCTCTGCAAGATCTGCAAGACGCTCCAGATCCTGTCTCCAGGTTGGTACTAATACTTCCTTTTTCTCACGGTCTACCGTAAGCTCCAGCTTCTCAAAATAAGCGACCATGGTATCTTCATCAATGTCTGTTCCAAGCAGTGCATTGATCTTATCTACATTATAGGTGATCGTGATCGGCTCCTTCTTGACCGGATAAACATCAACCACGCCGCCGACAACCTCTCCTGCACCAAGCTCCTCGATCAGCTGACAGGCACGGTTCATTGCATCGATCGCATTGTTCGGATCAAGACCCTTTTCAAACTTCGCCTGTGCATCGGTACGCATTCCGAGCTTCTTACCGGATTTACGGATGTTAGTTCCATCAAAAGTTGCCGCCTCAAACAGCATTGTTGTAACGTCATCGGTGATTTTGGAATTCTCGCCGCCCATAATACCGGCAACGCCAACCGGCTTCTCGCCATCACAGATTACTAACATGGTATCATCAAGAACTCTCTCCTGACCATCTAGTGTCATGAAAGGCTCATCCTTCTTCGCCTTGCGCACAATGATCTTATGATCTGCCAGCTTATCCAGATCATACGCATGCATTGGCTGTGCATACTCCTCCATCACATAGTTTGTGATATCCACGATATTGTTGATCGGACGGATACCGACAGAAGCAAGACGACGCTGCATCCACTCCGGTGACGGAGCAATCTTGATATTTTTTACAACGCGTGCGGTATAGCGGGAGCAAAGCTCCGGTGCCTGCACCTCTACGGATACATAATCATTGACGTCCTCACCGTTACCGGTCACAGTCACCTCAGGAAGCACCAGATCCTTACGGAAGGTTGCTGCCACCTCTCTGGCAATACCGATCTGACCGAAGCAGTCCACACGGTTTGATGTTACCTCGTACTCGAATACAACATCATGAAGACCTAACAGCTCAACAGCGTCAGAGCCAACCGGTGCGTCTGCATATTCCGGATTATCGCTTAAGATATAAATTCCATCCTCGGCCGCATCCGGATACATATCACAGTTTGAACCGAGCTCCTCGATCGAACACATCATACCAAAGGAATCAACACCTCTTAATTTACCCTTCTTGATCTTAAAGCCGTTCTCGGACTCGCCGTCCTTATGGCTGCTTGCCACATGACCACCATCCAGAACAACCGGCACCTTATCGCCTTCCTTTACATTGGCAGCACCGGTCACGATCTGTACCTCACTGCCTGCCTCATCGATCTGCACCTGACAGATCACAAGCTTATCTGCATCCGGATGCTTCTCGATCTTATTGATCTTTCCAACGATGATCTTGTCCAGATTCTTATCTAACTCCGTGTATCCCTCAACCTTCGTTCCTGATAAGGTCATTGCATCCATATATTCCTGTGCCGTACAATCCAGATCCGGCACATATGCCTTTGTCCATGACATTGAACTATTCATGTTATTTCCTTCCTTTCTTTCCGCTGTTTCTCTCTATGTGATTAGAATTGCTTTAAAAATCTGGTATCATTCTCGTATAACAGTCTCATATCGTCAATTTCGTACTTGAACAATGCAATTCGCTCCAGACCGACACCAAATGCAAAACCGGTATACTCCTCCGGATCAATACCGCTCATCTCAAGCACATGCGGATGAACCATTCCGCAGCCAAGGATCTCAACCCATCCCTCTCCTTTGCAGAAACGGCAGCCCTTACCGCCACACTTGAAGCAGGTTACATCCATCTCGGCACTCGGCTCCGTGAACTGGAAATGATGCGGACGGAACTTAACCTTTGTGTCCTCACCAAACAGCCTCTTTGCAAACTCCTGAAGCGTTCCCTTCAAATCAGAGAAGGTGATGTTCTTATCGACAACAAGTCCCTCGATCTGATGGAAAGTCGGAGAATGTGTTGCATCCACCTCATCGGAACGGAACACTCTTCCCGGTGCGATCATGCGGATTGGAAGCTTGCCCTTCTCCATCTCATGTACCTGAACAGAAGAGGTCTGGGTACGAAGAAGAATATCCTGTGTAATATAGAAGGTATCCTGCTCATCCTTTGCAGGATGGTCTGCCGGAATATTAAGTGCCTCAAAGTTGTAATAGTCGCGCTCAATCTCCGGTCCCTCTACAACCTCGTAGCCCATGCCGACGAAAATATTCTCTACTTCCTCTAAGGTCTTGGTATTCGGATGACGATGTCCCTCCGGAATGCGCTGACCCGGAAGCGTTACATCGATTGTCTCCGCCTTCATCTTCTCCTCGCGGAGTGCCTGCTCAAAGGCTTTCTTTTTCTCCTCAAGGTGCTCCTCGATCTTGCTTCTGGCATCATTGACCATCTGACCAACCTTCGGACGATCCTCCGGTGCAACATCCTTCATTGACTTAAGGATTGATGTCAGCTCTCCCTTCTTTCCCAAAAATGACACCTTGATCTCATTAAGCTTCTCCAGCTTATCAGAGGAGTCAATCTGTGTCATTGCTTCATCCATGATCTGTTTTAACTTGTCTTTCATCATTAACCTCCAGTAATTATTTTAAAATAAAAGAACGCGGAAACAAAAGTTTCCTGAAATAAAGAAAAACTCCCTGCATCGCAAGGAGCTTAAATATCATAAGGTATCCGGCTTCCTCCCGACACAGACATGTCAGGGACGGAGTCAACCGCGGTACCACCCTGTTTCTTATGTAAGCAAAAATATACACTGTATACTTCACATAAACACTTCATTGCACGTAACGTGTGCGAATCGTCAGACAATACTCAAACGAATCTGTACACCGGAACCCGGATCATATCAGATACGATTTTCCTGTCTGCAGCTCACATGGGAAATTCAACACTGCCGGGAACGTAAGAATGCTTTCAGCCGATGGCATCCTCTCTCTGACCGGATTGGCACTGTCTACTAAACACGATCACAGCCTTTACATTTGGTTGTATGATAGCATACTTTGAATCCTTTGGCAAGACCCTTTTGTTGTTCCTGTCATCGCTCCTGTATACTTTATCATTCCCGTAATTGTCTTTGTGGCTTTTACTGCTCCTGCAGCTTTTTCACGATCTTTTCGAAGTGCATCGCATGGGAAGCCTTGACAAGCACGGCGTCCCCTTTTCGGATCTCGCCGATCCCCTTTTCCAGAAATTCATCCAGATCCGGATAATACAGATGTGTTCCGTTATATCCGCCCCGGCTGCTGACATCACAAATGCCCTCCTCATAGTTTTTCGCAAGGGAGCCGATGGAAATGATCACGGAAATGCCCTTCTGTGCCGCATACTGACCGACCTCATAATGCAGCTTCGTCTCATCTGTACCCAGTTCAAACATATCTCCGATCACAGCGACCGTTCTGGCATCCTCGACCTCATGAAGTACATCAATGCCTGCCTTCATGGAGACCGGATTAGCATTGTAGCAATCGTCCATGATTGTCATACCGTCTGTCTGTATGATATGACCGTGACCACCCACCGGCTCATAGGACTCAATGCCCTGCCTGATCTGCTCCAGAGAAAGTCCGAGAAGGAGTCCCACTGATGCGGCTGCAAGCGCATTGGAGATCATATGCTTTCCCGGTGCCGGTACCGTCACTGAGATCTCTCCCTCCGGAGTATGCAGCGTAAAACGGCTTCCGGCCAGTCCGAGACTCTCACAGTCCTTTGCCTGAACAGACGGTGCCTTTGACGCACTCTCATCCCCACTGATTCCATAAAATACCGGCTCCGTGATCCGCGGATCCTTATCAAGTGTACTAAGCTTATCGTCATTCCAGTTTAATACAGCAGTCCCGTCCGGCTTCAGATAATCAAAAATCTCTGTCTTCGCTTTGAGAATACCGTCCCTGGAGCCGAGATTTTCCAGATGGCACTGCCCGATGTTGGTGATCACGCAGTAATCCGGTTTAGCCACCCTGGCAAGACGTGTCATCTCTCCGAAATCACTGATTCCCATCTCAAGCACTGCTGCCTCGTGATGCTCTCTGATCCGGAAGATCGTTAACGGCAGACCAATCTCATTATTGAAATTGCCGAGTGTCTTTAAGGTATCGTACTTCTGTGAGAGAACCGCGGCGATCATTTCCTTGGTTGTCGTTTTGCCGACACTTCCCGTGATACCGACTACCGGGATCGTCAGATTCTCCCGGTAAAACTCCGCCATATCCTTCAACGCCTGCTCACAGGACTCTACACGGATATACGGCTTTGTCTCATCCACCGGCGGCTCTGTTGACATACAGCAGCACGCTCCGTCCTTATATGCCCCCGGGATAAATGTATTGCCGTCCACGCGCGCACCCTTGATCGCCACAAACAGTCCGCCCTTTTCTACCTGACGGCTGTCGATCGTAATGGCAGTAAGCTCCGTATTCTTCCGGCTCTCCGGTCCGGTATAAACACCGCCGACCGCCTGCGTTACTGCCTCCAAAGTCATTCCCTTCATAATCCGGTCCTTTCTGGTCAATATCTTCATATCCATTGTGAATGCTTCATCATCTCTGCTGTATTATTCGTATTTCTTCATTGCCTCCTGAATGATCGTCTCACAGAGTGTGCCGTAATCAACACCAACTGCCTTTGCTTCCTGCGGAAGAAGGCTGGTCGGTGTCATGCCCGGAAGGGTGTTGGCTTCCAGACAGTACATCTCATCGTTATCATTTAACAGGAAATCAATTCTTCCATATACCTCAAGCTTGAGTGCATGATAAACGTCCAACGCATACCCCTGCATTCTCTTTGTAAGCTCTTCACTTAACTCAGCCGGGCATACATCCTCTGCCATGCCGGCCTGATACTTTGTCTTATAATCATAAAAGCCGATCTTTGGAATGATCTCGATCACCGGAAGTGCCCTCCCCGCCACAACGCCGGCAGAAAATTCTCTTCCGTGAATGCACTCCTCAACGACGACCTCATCCTCATAATGGAAGGCAAGCTTTAATGCCTCCTCATACTGCTCCTCGTTCTCCGCAAAGCTTACACCGACACTGGAACCACCGCAGCAAGGCTTTACCACGCACGGGAAACCAAGCTCCTCTTTCACTCTCTCCGCAGTGTCCTTTGCTCCCTTTTTGAAGGAAAAGCCCTTCGGCGTCGGAACATTCGCTGCCTGAAACATCTTCTTGGCAACGCCCTTATCCATCGCCATGGCACTGCCCAGATAACCGGATCCTGTGTAACGGATACCCATCACATCAAATGCCGCCTGCACCTTTCCGTTCTCTCCCTCGGCACCATGAAGTCCCATATACACAATATCCGCCATACGACAGATCTCGATCACGTTTGGTCCAAACAGACAATCCGGATCGCCCTCTCTCATGGCACGGATCTGATCCAGATCCGGATCGACAGACTGAATCTGATCGGACAGCTTTGTAAGCTGTGGATCCCCGTCAAAAATACCGGTCAGATCGTCACCGCTTTTCCCGTGTCCCAGAAATATATCAAGAATCACCGCCTGATGTCCCTTTTCACGCAGTGCTTTGCAAACCTGTGTTGCAGAATTGATCGATACGTCTCTCTCTGTGCTGAGACCTCCTGCTAATACTACTATTTTCATTACTAATCCTCCTTTTCCGCTGCTTCCGTCTGTCGGAAACGCTCCGGCGTTCCTTCTTCTCTATAATTTCGTATAATGACTAGTATACGGGACAAAATATGCAATAAATATACGGAAAATGTTATTCACTTTGCAAATCCTGCTCCTGCATAAATCCATCATACACCATATCAATATATTCCCAGATTTCCTCCCTGCCTTCCTTTGTCATGGAAGAATACGGAATCACCGGCGTTCCCTCAACAACGCCCAGCGTCTCCTTGATCTGCTTAATCTGCTTTGCCTTCTGGGAGCGTTTGATCTTGTCCGCCTTTGTGGCAATGATGATCGGATTAAACCCATAATGGGTGCACCACTCATACATCTGCAGATCGTTCTGATTCGGCTTGTGGCGGATATCCACCAGAAGAAAGATCAGGCGCAGTACCTTTGAACCGTCCAGATAGCGGTTGATCATCTTGCCCCACTTCTCCACGGTCTGCTGGGATACCTTGGCATAGCCGTAACCCGGCAAATCCACAAAATAAAGAAGATCGTTGATATTATAAAAATTGACGGTCTGTGTCTTGCCCGGCTGTGAGGATGTTCTTGCCAGAGATTTACGGTTCATCAGCCCGTTGATAAGCGTGGACTTTCCCACGTTGGAACGACCTGCAAACGCCACCTCCAGCTTGTCATTCTCCGGCATCCTGCTGGTGATTCCACATACCGTTTCCAGATTTACTGACTTTATTTTCATGACAGTCTCCATTTCTTTGATTGTTCAAATACAGTCTCTTCTATGCCAGAGCTTCCTTCAGGACATCCTCCACACAGTGTACATACTGCAGTATGATTCCCTCTAAGATCTCCGTTTCCATCTCGTCAACGTCTCTGCTGTTTTCTTTCGGAACGAGAACCTCCTTGATACCTGCCTGCTTTGCAGCAAGAAGCTTCTCCTTTAATCCTCCGATCGGCAGCACGCGGCCGCGCAGCGTCACCTCACCGGTCATCGCAATATCCGCACGGACCGGCTTTCCTGTCACAGCAGAATAGATTGCTGTTGTCATTGTAATTCCGGCAGACGGACCATCCTTCGGGGTTGCTCCCTCCGGCACATGAATATGTATATCATGCTTTTCAAAGTAATCCTCATCCACCTCATCCTGTACCAGAAAACGGACATAGGTCAGTGCGATCCTGGCTGATTCCTTCATCACATCGCCAAGCTTTCCGGTAAGCTCCAGCTTGCCGGTGCCGTTTAATGCAACAACCTCGATCTCCAGCGTCTCGCCTCCGACACTGGTCCAGGCTAATCCGCGCACGATACCGACCTCGGGCTTTTCATTGGCAGCATTCGGCTTATAAACCGGCTTGCCAAGATATTCCTTGATGTTACGGTCTGAAATGCGAAGCTTTGTCTTCGTTCCCTCATCCGCCTGCGCCACCGCCTTAGCAGCCTTGCGGCAGACAGAGGCGATTTTTCTTTCCAGTCCACGCACGCCCGCCTCTCTGGTATAACGAAGGATCATGGTGCGTAGCGCCTTATCCGTAATAGTAAGCTGTGATCTTGTAATTCCGTTCTGCTTTAACTGTTTCGCCCACAGATGCTCCTTCGCAATATGGAACTTCTCATTCTCGGTATAACCCGGAAGCTCGATCACCTCCATACGATCAAGCAGCGGTCTGGAGATCGTATCTGTCCCATTGGCGGTACAAATGAAAAATGCTTTGGAAAGATCAAACGGAAGCTCCAGATAGTGATCGGAGAAATGCTTATTCTGCTCCGGATCCAGAATCTCTAAAAGCGCTGCTGCAGGATCTCCTCTTCCGTCATTGACCATCTTATCAATCTCATCAAAAAGGATCAGCGGATTCTTGACCTTGGCATTCTTGACCGCCGTGATAACTCTTCCCGGCATTGCCCCCACATAAGTTCTGCGGTGTCCTCGAAGCTCTGCCTCATCCCGGACGCCTCCAAGACAGATCCTGACATACTTGCGTCCAAGTGCCTTTGCGACAGATTTTGCGATCGAGGTCTTACCGGTTCCCGGCGGTCCGACGAGACAAAGAATTGTTCCTGTTCCCTCTTTATTAAGCTTCTTGACCGCAAGGTACTCCAGGATTCTCTCCTTGACCTTTTCCAACCCGTAATGATCGGCATCAAGGATCTCCTTGGCGTGCTCCACGTCGGTATTATCCTGACTGGCTTTCTTCCACGGCATTGCAAGAAGTGTCTCCAGATAACCGCGGATCACTGCACTCTCGGAATTGTTGGAGCTGATCCTTTTATAGCGTCCAATCTCCTCTTTGATCTTTTTCTTAACCTTTGCCGGTGCCTTTAGTTTCTCAAGCTTGCGTTCAAACTTATCTGCCTCTGACTCGGCATCATCCTCGCCAAGCTCTTTGTGGATCGCCTTGATCTGTTCTCGCAGGTAATAATCCTTCTGATTATCCTCCACCTGCTGCTTCACCATCTCCGTAATTTCCCCCTGCAGTCTTAGGATCCCAAGTTCCCGCTCCAGCACGATCATTAATTCCGTAAAACGATCCTCTATCTGATCATGTTCAATAATACTCTGCTTTAAATGATAATGGATCGGAAGATTTGCCGTGATCATATAAATAATCTGATCCAGGTCAATACTCTCGCTGACAATATCCTGAAGCTGCTGCCCCATCTTGCCTTGCCGTTCGGCATATTCCCGGAAAAGCTGCTTGATCTGGCGGATCATAGCCACACGCTTAAGCTGTTTCGTCGGCTCTCCGTGGTTTGACAGAATCTGGACATTATCCCAGACGTCCTCTTCGTCCTCATCCACCTGCACCGTTGCCATGATGTAGCCTGCATCAACCGTCTCCAGCGCCAACAGATGTGCTCTCTTCCCGCCCTCAAGAACAACACGGACATATTTGTCCGGCATTCTTGCGATCTGCTTTACTTTTGCAACAGTTCCCACCTCAAACAGATTATCCATATTGACGTCACTGTTTTCTGCATCTTTCTTTGCCACGGTAAAAACCATCTGGTCATCGTTCATCGCTGCTTCCATTGCGCTGACCGTCTCTGCCTTAGCCACCTCGATATATGCTGTAACCCCTGGCAGTGCCACCACATCCCGCAGCGCCATTAAAGGTTTCTTGATCATAAAACTTCTTGTTTCCTTTCTATTCACAGATATCCTCTGTGACCGATTTATTGTCAAAAAGAGGGTGCCAAAAAGCAGCCCTCTCTTTTATCTTTTCTTACGCAATCTCATCCTTCGGCTTTGACTCTGAAGAAATCTCTCTGCGCTCATCATCCTTCGTTACCAGGATCGGCTCTGCATTTCCCTTCGCCGCTTCCTCAGTAATGATACACTCTACGGCATCCTCATCCGATGGTACCTCATACATTGCATTCATCATGACTGACTCGATGATCGCACGGATACCTCTCGCACCGGTGCCTCTCTCAATTGCTCTCTCCGCAATTGCACGGATTGCCCCATCCTCAAAGGTCAGTTTCACGCCGTCTAACTCAAACAGCTTTTTGTACTGCTTGGTGATCGCATTTTTCGGCTGGACAAGAATGCGCTCCAGAGCCTCCTCGTCCAGAAGATCCAGACCTACGTTTACCGGAAGACGTCCGATCAACTCCGGTATCAGACCAAACTTGACAAAATCCTCCGGAAGAACCTGCTTGAAAAGCTCACCGACATTCTCATCCTGCTTATCTGCGATCTCAGAATTGAATCCGATGGCCTTCTGTCCGATACGCGAACCGATAATCTTATCCAGACCATCAAAGGCTCCTCCACAGATAAATAATATGTTGGTCGTATCAAGCTGATAAAACTCCTGATGCGGATGCTTTCTGCCTCCCTGCGGCGGCACGCTTGCCACGGTTCCCTCAAGGATCTTTAAAAGAGCCTGCTGAACACCTTCACCGGATACATCACGCGTGATGGAAACATTCTCTCCCTTGCGGGTGATCTTGTCGATCTCATCAATATAAATGATACCGTGCTGTGCACGTTCCATATCATAATCTGCTGCCTGAATGATCTTAAGAAGAATGTTCTCCACATCCTCACCGACATAACCGGCTTCCGTCAATGCTGTCGCATCGGCAATCGCAAACGGTACGTTTAAGATCTTTGCCAGTGTCTGCGCCAGAAATGTCTTTCCGGAACCGGTTGGTCCAAGCATGATGATGTTACTCTTCTGAAGCTCCACGTCCATGCTCTTCTCTGATAATACTCTCTTATAATGATTATAAACAGCGACAGACAATACCCTTTTGGCATCCTCCTGACCAATCACATACTCATCCAGAAATTCCTTCATTTCTTTTGGTTTCAGAAGATTGATCTCTGTTCCATTGTCGTAAGATAAGTTGCCGCTTTCCAGCTCATCCTCGATGATCTCGTTACACAGATCAACACATTGCTCACAGATGTAAACCCCCGGTCCGGCAATCAGCTTTCGCACCTGATCCTGTGTCTTGCCACAGAAAGAACATTTTAATCTGCCTTCGTCTTTCTTTCCTGCCATTCTAATCTCCAATCATATAATTTTAATGATATCCCACTTATGAACGCTTTGTAATAACATGATCTACAAGACCATATGCCTTTGCCTCCTCGGCGGTCATATAGTTATCGCGCTCTGTATCCGCTGCAATGATATCAAGCGGTTTTCCTGTATTCTCTGCCAGGATCTGGTTCAGGCGCTCTCTTGTCTTCAAGATCTGCTCTGCAACGATGCGGATCTCTGTCTCCTGTCCCTTCGCGCCGCCGGATGGCTGATGGATCATGATCTCTGCGTTCGGCATTGCATAACGCTTGCCCTTGGCACCGCCTGCCAGAAGAAATGCGCCCATGCTGGCAGCAAGTCCCATACAGTAGGTTGCCACATCACACTTAATGTAGTTCATGGTATCATAAATCGCAAATCCGGCGCTCACAGAGCCTCCCGGACTGTTGATATAAAGACTGATATCCTTGCCCGGATCCTGTGACTCCAGAAACAGAAGCTGGGACACGATCAGACTCGCAATATCATCATTGACCTCATTGCTCAGGAAAATGATACGATCCTGTAATAATCTGGAATAAATATCATACGAACGCTCTCCACTGCTCGTTTTCTCAATGACGTACGGTATACTGTAACTCATACTAACCCTTCATTCCTTTCTCCGCCCGCAAAACTCACGCTGCGGGCACAATTATGCGTTTTCTTTGTAAAAAACGCCAGTCCCGCCTGCCGGAAGGGCAGGACAGCGACTGACGCCTGAAATACATGATTTATTTCTCAACTGCAGCGTCAACAACCAGTTCAACTGCTTTCTGTACAGCCAAATCAAGGGAAATCTGCTTCTTCTCTTCCTCGCCTACCAGCTCTTTTAACTTGTCTGCTTCCATCTGATACATCTCCGCCATCTTCTCAAGCTCTTTCTCAAGATCCTCATCAGATGTCTCAATGTTCTCTGCTGCTGCAACAGCCTCAAGAACAAGACGGCTCTGGATACGCTTTAATGCCTGTGGCTTAAGTTCTGCGGTAAGGCTCTCCGGTGTCATGCCTGTGAACTGCATATACTGCTGCAGAGACAGCCCCTGTGACTGAATACGCTGTGCAAACTCCTGTACCATCTGACGAACCTGTGTATCTACCATAGGATCCGGAATCTCCATTGTCGCATTCTCGATGATCTTTCCTACGACATCCTCTTCCTTTTCTCTCTTAAGAGCTGCTTCCTTGTTCTCAAGAAGCTTCTTCTTTAAGTCCTCTTTGTACTCGTCAACGGTATCGAACTCAGATACATCCTGTGCGAAATCATCATCCACCTCAGGAAGCTCCTTCACCTTGATCTCCTTTACAGTCACCTTGAATACTGCCGGCTTACCCTGCAGTTCCTCAGCCTGATACTGCTCCGGAAATGTTACGTTGACCTCTGTCTCTTCACCGATCTTCTTGCCGATGAGCTGCTCCTCAAAGTTATCAATGAAGGAATGAGATCCGATGGTCAGAGGATAATCCTCTCCCTTTCCGCCTTCAAACGGCTCACCGTCTACAAATCCCTCGAAATCAATTGTTGTGATATCGCCATCCTCAACAGCTCTGTCCTCGATCGTGATCATTCTGGAATTACTCTCACGAACCTTATCGATCTCAGCCTGAAGCTCCTCATCGGTCACCTCTGCTGTCTTCTTCTCTACTTCGATTCCCTTATAGTCTCCAAGAGTAACCTCCGGCTTTACGGCAACAGTTGCTGTAAAGATGAATGATTTGCCCTTCTCGATCTGAGTCACATCGATAGAAGGCTGTGCTACGATCTCAAGCTCGCTCTCCTTTGCTGCGGACTCATATGCTCCGGGGATCAGATCATTGGCAGCATCCTCATAGAAAACACCTGCGCCATACATTTTCTCGATCATCGCACGTGGTGCTTTACCTTTACGGAAGCCCGGAAGAGAGATCTTGCTTTTGTTTTTCTTATATGCTTTATCTAATGCAGTTTCAAACTCCTCTGCGCTCACCTCGATCGTCAGCTTTGCCATACTCTTTTCTAAAGTTTCTACCTGTACACTCATTTTATAATTTCCTCCTTAATATTTCACGGACAATACGCCGCAATTAACCATTGATATACTATAGCATGAATAATTCCACATTAGCAAGTCTTTTTCACAAATTTATGGGATTACATGCCCCTTTTTATACAATACTTTGACAACCCGGTCGACATACTTCTCGCAAAGCTCCTGCGTTTCTGCCTCAACCATCACACGGATCACCGGCTCCGTGCCACTTTCGCGGATCAGGATACGACCGTTATCGCCCAGTGCCTTTGCGACCTCCTCAGTAGCTGCCACCACATCCGGATCGTTTTTGGCTGTCGGCTTATCCCCGACTCTGACATTTTTAAGAAGCTGTGGATAGATCGTCAGGCCCTTTCGAAGCTCGGAAAGCTTCTGTTTCTTCTCCAGCATGACCTCCATCAGCATCAAAGAGGTAAGCACGCCGTCACCGGTCACTGCATACTTGCTGAAGATGATATGTCCGGACTGCTCTCCTCCGAGAGAATGTCCATACTGCATCATGTTGGCATTGACGTACTTGTCACCGACCGCCGTCTTTTCATAGGAAATGCCAACCTTATCAAATGCCTTATACAGACCAAGGTTTGACATAATGGTTGTCACAACGGTATTGTTGTTTAACTCTCCCTTGTCCTTCAGATAACAGCCGCAAAGGTAAAGGATACAGTCGCCATCGATTACCTGACCCTTATCATCTACGGCAAGACAGCGATCCGCATCACCGTCATAGGCAAAGCCGATATCCAGATCATTGTCCACAACATACTTCTGAAGGTTTTCGATATGAGTGGAGCCGCAGTTATTATTGATATTGGTTCCATCCGGCTCCATACCGATCGCATAGGTCTTGGCACCCAGTGCATCGAACACACCCTTTGCCACGGAATAAGAGGAGCCGTTGGCGCAATCCAGACCAACACGGACATTCTTGAAGGAACGTGTCGCCAGTGACATCAGATAACCAATGTAGCGGTGTCTTCCGATCGCATAATCAACCGTGCGTCCGATATTATCCCTTGTTGCAAACGGGATCGTATCCTCCGGACTGTCAATATAAGTTTCGATCTTCTCCTCAACCTCTGCCTCCAGCTTGTGACCGTTTCCGTTGATCACCTTCAAACCGTTATCGTAATACGGATTGTGGCTTGCAGAGATCATGATACCGCAGTCAAACTGCTCGGTACGCACAACATAGGACACGCTCGGTGTCGGGGTGACATGCAGCAGATAAACATCTGCTCCGCTGGCAGTAAGTCCTGAGGAAAGTGCATCCTCAAACATATAGCTGGAGCGTCTGGTATCCTTTCCAATAACGATCTTCGCCTTGTGCTCCTGTCCATAATACCATCCCAGAAATCGTCCGACTTTATATGCATGTACCACATTAAGGTTTACATTCGCCTCTCCGCGGAAACCATCTGTTCCAAAATATTTCATAACTGATTTCATTCCTTTCCAAAAACACGTTTCTTGTAATTATCGCAGTATTTCAATCATATCATATTCATTTTTTGAAATCAATGCTTTTACCCGGCACGGTAAACATTTCCCTGTCCCCTGAAAAAATCTCCCTGTCTTTCTCAGAATTTAAAATTGCCGTGTACAACACGGCATATAGTAAAAATTTATTGGTAAAATTAGCATAATTTCTATAAAATAGTATTATAATCACCAACTTTTAGGAGGTACACAAACAAATGAAAAAAAATCCTGTCGCACTTCAGACCCAAGATTTTGCACTCCAGCTTGCCAAGCTGCGGGAAGCCAGAGAGATCAGCGCATGTGCCATGAGCTACGATCTCGGGCACAACCGGAGTTATATCAATGGAATTGAGCTCCAGAAATATCTTCCCTCGTTTACGGAATTTATTGAAATATGCAATTACCTGAATGCCACTCCCAATGATCTTTTTCTTTCCGCTTCGGATTCGGCTTCCCTTCAGGTTATTTCGCCATCCCAGCTTCTGACAGTACTGCTTCCCCTGTGTGACGAGCTGACTCCGCGTCAGGTCAGTTATCTGTATTATCTTCTCCGGGATTTTCTCCCCTGATCCGTCCCGGCTGTACCGGATCTGCTGTCATTCTCCGAAATGACAGCAGGTTTTGCGCTGCGACAATGTCTGGAACCGGTATCCTTTCTCTTCAAATATGGTAATGACCGCCTCCAGACTGTCAAGCGTTGCCCGGTTACTGCCGGAGTCATGCATCAGCACCACCGGATCCTGTACCCGGAAGGCATCTTTTTTCACATTAGCAAGAATGCTCTCAACGCCGGGATGCCCGACGGAATCCTCCGCACTGACGTTCCAGTCCGCAAATTCCATCTTCTCCTCATGAAGCCTTTCCACGATTTCTTCTTTATAAGAACGGATATAACAGTTTGCACTCCCCCACGGGAACCGCCACAGCTTCGGCTGATACCGGAATTTCTCCTCCAGCAGATCCTTTACCTTATGAACATCCTCATAATATGCCTCACAGGACTGATAGATATCACACGATTCATGTGTATAAGTGTGAACTCCGACCTCATGCCCTTCTTTCAATTCCCTTTCAACCACCTCCGGCATCTCTTCCACCTGCTGTCCGATCAGAAAAAACGTTGCCGGAATATCATGCTTTTTCAGAATATCCAGATATTGCTGTGTCAGACAGCTTGGTCCGTCATCAAAGGTCAGATAGACTACCGGCTGTGATGTCGCTGCTCCTTTCGGGACAGCACTTGCCGGCTGCGTTGTCACATTTACGCTGAGCGTTTCGGTATACCTCTTCACCTGTTTTCTTTCAAACCCGAGTATTGCTGCAGCGGTCAGTAGTGTAAGCCCTGCCAGACATATCATTTTTTTCTTATTTTCCGTCATTTTTCCATCCTGAATATCACCCTTTGTTTCACCCTATTCTGTTTTCTTTCCTTCTATGCCGGGAATGCCGAAAATGTTTGCGAAAATCTTTAAGTATTTTCTTGATTTCCCCCTCATATTACGATATACTTTAATTACTTAGGTCTGTTTCAGACCGACATTATACTATATGCCGTGCTACGGCGGAATGGAGGACTATATGAAATTTGGTTTTTTTGATGATCCAAATAAGGAGTACGTCATCACCACACCGAAGACGCCACTTCCTTGGATCAATTATCTGGGAAGCACCGATTTTTTCTCGCTGATTTCCAATACCTGTGGAGGCTACAGCTTTTATAAGGATGCAAAGCTTCTGCGTCTGACTCGTTATCGTTACAACAATATTCCAAACGATGAGGGTGGACGTTATTACTACATCAAGGACGGCGATACCGTATGGAATCCGGGCTGGATGCCGGTCAAAACAGAGCTTGACTCTTATGAGTGCCGCCATGGTATGGGTTACAGCCGTTTCACTTCTGTGAAGAACGGTCTGGAGGCATCTCTCCTTGCATTTGTTCCTCTGAACGACAGTTGTGAAGTCAATCAGATCAAACTGACAAACAAGTCATCCGAGAAGAAGAGCTTTACTCTCTTCTCTTACATTGAGTTCTGTCTCTGGAATGCGATGGATGATATGACCAACTATCAGCGTAATTTAAATACCGGTGAGGTTGAGGTTGTTGATTCTACGATCTATCACAAGACAGAGTACCGCGAGCGTCGTAATCATTTTGCAGTATATTCTGTAAATGCACCGGTTGACGGTTTTGATACAAGCCGCGACGAGTTCCTCGGTGCATACCGCGGAGTAACAGATCCTCAGGTTGTAGAGGAGGGCAAGTCCCACAACTCTATCACCAGTGGATGGTATCCGATCGGCTCCCATCAGATCAATGTTACTCTTGAGCCGGGTGAGACAAAGAGCTTCATCTTCGTTCTCGGTTACTGCGAGAATCCAAAGGATGAGAAGTTCGTTGCTCCAAACGTTATCAATAAGAAGCCTGCCGATGTGCTTCTTGCAAAATATCAGACAGACGAGCAGGTTGATGCTGCCCTTGCTGCCCTGAAAGCTAACTGGGAAGATCTTCTTTCCAAGTTTACCGTAAAGTCTGATGAAGAGAAGTTAGACCGTATGGTAAATATCTGGAACCAGTATCAGTGTATGGTTACCTTTAACATGTCCCGTTCCGCTTCCTACTATGAGTCAGGAATCGGTCGTGGTATGGGATTCCGTGATTCCTGTCAGGATCTGCTCGGTTTCGTACATCTGATTCCTGAGCGTGCCCGTGAGAGAATCATTGACATCGCTTCTACCCAGTTCCAGGACGGAAGTGCTTATCATCAGTACCAGCCACTGACCAAGAAGGGTAATGCAGATATCGGATCCGGCTTCAACGATGATCCAATGTGGCTTGTTGCCTGTGTATCTGCTTACATCCGTGAGACAGGTGATACAACGATTCTCGATGAGATGGTTCCATTCGATAATGATGCGTCAACCGCAGTACCTCTTCTTGAGCATCTGAAGAGATCCTTCGATTACATCGTAAATCACAAGGGACCTCACAACCTTCCTCTGATCGGTCGTGCTGACTGGAATGACTGTCTGAACTTAAACTGCTTCTCTGAGCAGCCCGGCGAGTCCTTCCAGACCTTCGGTCCAAGTGAGGGACCTGTTGCAGAGTCTGTATTTATCGCAGGTATGTTCGTGAAATATGGTAAAGAATATGCAGATCTCTGTGAGTTCATCGGCAAGCAGGATGAAGCTGACCGTGCCCGTGCTGAGGTTTCTGCCATGAACGATGCGATCCTCAAGGACGGCTGGGACGGCGACTGGTTCGTTCGTGCTTACGATGCACATGGAGACAAGGTTGGTTCCAAGGAATGTGAAGAGGGTCAGATCTACATTGAGCCACAGGGCTTTTGTGTACTTGCCGGTGTCGGTGTGGAGACCGGTGAAGCCAAAAAGGCACTGGATTCCGTTAAGGAGAAGCTTGATTCCAAGTACGGTATTGTCCTCCTTCAGCCTCCATACACCAAATATCATGTAGAGCTTGGTGAGATTTCTTCTTACCCACCTGGATATAAAGAGAACGCCGGTATCTTCTGCCACAACAACCCTTGGGTTTCCTGTGCAGAGACAGTGATCGGTCGCGGTAACCGTGCATTTGAGATCTATCGCAAGACATGCCCTGCTTACATCGAAGACATCAGTGAGATCCACTGCACAGAGCCATATGTATATTCTCAGATGATCGCCGGTAAGGATGCACACTTCTTCGGTCAGGCTAAGAACAGCTGGCTGACAGGTACTGCTGCATGGACATTTGTCAATGTATCCCAGTACATTCTCGGTGTTGTTCCTACTCTGAAGGGACTTAGCATTGATCCTTGTATCCCTGCCGAGATGGGAACGAAGTTCACCATGACAAGAAAGTACCGCGAGGGTGTTTATAACATCACCGTTGAGAACGACAATAAGGTTGAGAAGGGCGTTGCCAAGCTGATCGTAGACGGTAAAGAGCTTACCGGAACAACTGTTGTTCCTTATGAGAAGGGTAAGACCGAGTACAACGTAACTGTTGTAATGGGCTAATCCATTCTCCTTTATATTGACCCATTGAGAACGATCCGGGATAAGAAAATCCCGGATCGTTTTTTGTTTGTATTCAGAGATTCTTCGATCATGCCGATATAATATCCGGGAAGGCAAAGGATGGCATTCACCATATCATGACAGAATGGAGGAAATGGAATGGATGCATCTGTAAACAAAAAAGAAAAAAGCACACAGAATATCAATCAGGTGATCAAGGAAGCACTGTTTAAAATGTCCGATCCGACACCGGACATGACGGATGAGGAGCGGGAAAGCTATCATCGGAAGCTTCTTGCGAAACTGGAGAGCGGTCAGAAGCTGACCTCACAGGAGCTGGCATTTCTGCGGACGAACGATCCTGCAGCATATCAGAAAGCACGCCGCATGGAACAGAAACGCCAGTGGCTGACAGAGCAGATGAAGAAGTGTAAATCAAAGCAGGAGGTTTCGGATGTGGTCAATGATGCGATCGCACATGTATCCGAGAAGGATCCGGACCGCGATGCGATCATCGCGACCTACCGGGAAGCCTACAAGGAGTTTCGCAAAACTCCCGGTTACTGCAGACTTCCGGATACCAGAAAGGAAGCCGAGGAGGAAGAAAAACGCGGCAAGAAACGACAATATGCCGGAGACATTGACTCAGACAGCGATGTAACACCGCTTGCGGAGGTGTATGATGCACTTCCGGTATTTGATGCAAAGGGATGATCCGACAACAGTTGTTACAGTATAACACGCTATAAACAGATAAGGCAGCCCCTTTTCTTAAAAGAAAAGGGGCTGCCTTGTTTTGATACAGTCACAAACTCCACACATGGAATATATCACTGTACCCATAATCTTTCCTATCTTCCAAATATCTAATTGCTCTTTTGTTTCTTTTGATAGATCGTAAAATAATACTCGAGATCATAGTAGGTCTGTTCGTCGGAGATGTGCGTCATCTCCCACTCCGGATCCTCATCGAGATTCGGAAAATGCGTATCCGCCTCATAATGATAATCAATCTTTGTGATATATGCTCTGTCGCAGTATGGAAGAAACTGGCGGTATATCTGCTCTCCTCCGATAATATAGATCTGTTCCTCCGGATAGGCTTTGATCTCCTCCAGTGCTTCTTCAATGCTGTGAACAATAACCGCATCGGAGTACCGGTAATCCTGTTTTCGGGTGAGGATCACATTCTTTCTTCCCTTTAGTGTCGTTCCTCCCGGCAGTCCCTCCATCGTCTTTCGACCGCCAAGGATCACACCGCCCATCGTCAGCTCCTGAAACTGCTTCTTATCCTGCGGGATGCTTACGAGCAGCTCCCCCTTATTGCCTATCGCCCAATTACTGTCTACCGCTGCGATCAGTCTCATTACCATTCCTCCTTCGGTTTCTCATCTACAAATAAATATTCATATTCTGCCGGGATCTCTGCCTTAATATAAATCCCCTCGTTCCGGTAATCCTCCTCCAGAATCTTTCCAATGCCTCGCACCGTACTGATTCCAGCCGCCTCCGCATAGGAAAACGTCTTCTCCACGACAAGCTTTCCCTCTCTGGCAGTCTTTGAAATTGCTTCGATCAGATCCGGGATTCCGTCTCCCGTTTTGGCAGAAATACGAACCGTCCTGTCTGCCTTCAGATCCTTCAGCACATCTGCTCCGTCCGAAAGATCGATCTTATTAAATGCCGTGATGATCTTTTTGTCACCGACCTCTAGCCGGTGAAGTGTCTCATACACAGTAAACATCTGTGCATCCATATCCGGATTGGAGCAGTCCACCACATGAAGGATAATGTCTGCATATTTTGCCTCCTCCAGCGTACTGCGGAATGCCTGGATCAGATGATGCGGCAGCTTACGGATAAAGCCGACCGTATCGGTAAGAAGAAATTCCTCTCCCTCCTCAGTGGTCAGCTTCCTTGTCGTTGGATCCAGCGTTGCAAACAGCTTATCCTGCGACAATACCCCTGCTCCGGTCAGATAATTTAAAAGTGTGGACTTACCGGCATTAGTATAACCAACGATCGCCACAACCGGAATGGAATTTTCCTGACGCTTCTTCCTTGTCAATGTTCTCGTTCTTGTAACCTGCTCCAGCTCCTTTTTAAGCTGGGAAATACGATTTCTTATCAGGCGGCGATCCTGCTCCAGCTTCTGCTCTCCGGGACCTCTCGTACCGATTCCGCCTCCAAGTCTGGAAAGCTCTGACCGTTCACCGATCAGGTGGGAAGAACGGTAGCGAAGCTGTGCCAGCTCCACCTGAAGCTTTCCCTCATTTGTAGTCGCATGCTTTGCAAAGATATCTAAGATCATGACCGTGCGGTCAATCACCTTGACATCCAGTGCATCCGAAAGGTTGCGAAGCTGTGCCGGACTTAATTCATCATCACAAACCACGGTATCCGCCTGTCTGCTGCGGACAAGCTGCGCCACCTCCTCGATCTTTCCTTTACCAATATATGTGCCGGGATGCATGCGTTCCCTCTTCTGTATCACCATACCAACCGTAACTGCTCCCGCTGTCTGGCCAAGCTCTTCCAGCTCCTCCAGGGACTGTCTGGTATCATCACCCTCTGCCGTCTCTACCCCGACAAGAATGATACGTTCCTGCCGTTCTTCGGTATCATATAATCTGTCCGCCATAACTGCTCCCTTTCTGTCTCCTGCCATGCACACTCTGCCCTGCCGTACCGGCTAATTTACGCTCTCCTGTGTATCAATATAAGAGGAGGCGGTACCTGCCGGTGTCGCCGTCGACGTTGTTCCTGCCGGCCGTCTCGTTGCCGTTGGTGCCGTTGTCGTGCTTGTACCGGTACGTCCTGTATCTGCTGTACTTTTAGGTGCTGCCGTGCTTCCGGTGGTTCCCATTGTTGATGTCTGCGACTGTGGAGCTTTCGTAGCCGTTGTTCTTGTTGCTGACGTTGACACGTTATCATTATCCGCTCCGGTACCCGCAGCTGTGTTATCTCCTGTGTCATCGCTGCCTGTTGTCTGTGATGTACCTGTATCTGACGTCTGGCTCTGTACCGCCTCATTGCCCTTCGCCACTTCATTTCTCGTCTTTAAGAAACGGCACTCCTTCTTCATTGCCTGATCATCCGGATACTGCTTTAAATACTCCTGTGCGATCGAAAGTGCCTCACCGAAAAGTCCCTGACGTTCCATCAGCAGCATCTGATTCTTCCAGAGCTGCTTTGCCGCAGCGCCCTTCGCCGCACGACGTGCCTTTGACAGATATTCATCCGCCTGACTGTAATCCTCCTGCTCAATTGCAAGCGTTGCCAATGAATTATAAGCGTTAAGCAGATATTCCCCACTGCCATTTTTGATATATTTCTCCAGATATTTCTTCGCCTTGACCTTATCCTGCTGCTCCAGATAGAGCATGCCAAGATAATATCCTGCCTCGCGGTCTCCCTTCTGACTGGCTGAAAGCAGATACTCCTGTGCCTGCCCTGCCGCATCGGAATCGCCATTGTTCTGATAGATCACACCCATGCGGAAATATGCCTGCCAGTTCTCTTTGTTACCCTTTACTGCATTCCGGTACGCTGTAAGCGCCTCATCCGGACGGTTCAGTGCCTCTAATACAACTCCCTCACTGCACCATATCCTGTTATCAAGAGAGGCTGTATTCGTAAGCTTCAATGCTCTCTTACAAAGAGACAATGCCTTTTCATACTTCTGCAGATGCGTGTAAGCGATTGCCTCACCGAGGTACACCTGCTTGTTATTTACATTGGCAATGGTATTCTCCGTATCCTGATAAGCACGCTCAAACTGCTTGACAGCCTCCTCATATTCGCCCTGCTCATTCAGGTACATGCCATAAGCAATATAATACTCGGCACGCTCATCATTTTCCTTGATCGCCTTCTTGAAAAATGTACCGGCATCCTCATACTCTCCTGCCTGCATCGCCTTGATTCCCTTCTGGTAGGAACGGTTGCCGGAACCGCAGCCTGCCATCAATACGCCACAGCTTAAGATTACCGCTGCCAGCCATGTCTGTTTTCTCATAATTGCCTCCATCTATCTATACAAATCGTATCGTTCTGGTTAACACATTCTGTCCTAAAAGTATAGCATAAAAACAGCAAAAGGGCAAAACCGGCGTTTTTCCCTTAATTCACACTGCATTACAAGCATTTTCCATACACAGGTAAAAAGAAAACCCCTCCATAACGGAAGGGCTCCCTTTCTCTCTCATTGTGACCTCAGGTCTGTACAAATGATCCTCTCAGGCTCAAAATCAATCCTTTGCTGCTGCAACAAGGCTCTTTAACTGCTTGCGTTCCTTTGCTGTAAATGTCTTCTTGTCGAACAACTCAGAAATGTACATCTCTAAACTGTCATCATCCCAGAACTCCACATCATCACGGATCATCTGGGTACGATAGGTATGCTTGTCGATCAGAATACGGTAATAGAAATATCTTCCGTCTCTGTACTGCTCAACAAAACCTTTGCGAACCAGCTTGCCAAGAAATGTAGAAACTGTCTGTGGTTTCCATTCCTTACCATACTTGTCGTTTGCAAGAGTCATAATACGTGATAATCTTGCTCCATCCCCTATATCCCATACGCACTTCATAGTGATCTTCTCACTCTCCGTCAATGGCTTTGCTCTCATAATGAAATCCTCCTAGTATATCTGTTTAGTCCTCTCACCATTATGCATAATTTAGTCTGCAAGAACTATTATATGCTTTACATTTATAATGTAACAAATCGTATTATATGGGTCAAGCACTTTCCTGTGATTTCTTTTTGAACTTTCTTTGTCCAAATTGTAAATGACAACTAAGAAACAATTCATAATAGTACATAACTCATAAAAGTAGAATTTTTCCATTTGAGTGCGGGTCAGATACAGTAATTGTCCCCACCTTCCCGGCTCCATTCCAACAGATCAGCGAGTGTGATATGATCGACCACACCATCGATCGCATCCTTTAATTTCTCCCAGACACGAAGCGTCACGCAGTTCTCGCTGCGATCACAGGTGTTGACATCGCTCTCCAGACAGGCTACCGGTGCAAGGCTTCCCTCTGTCAGCCGCAGGATCATGCCGACCGTATATTCCTCCGGCTGGCGAGTCAAAAGATAGCCTCCCTGCGGACCACGGATACTGCGTACATACCCTGCCTTATTCAAAATAGAAATAATCTGCTCCAGATATTTATCGGAAATCTCCTGACGCAGGGAAATATCCTTGATGCGTATCGGAGTTCCATTATCATGCTGTGCAATATCCAGCATAAGACGTAATGCATATCTTCCCTTTGATGATATCTTCATATATGATCAACCCTTTCTGCGCACTTGAGGCGCACTGTATTCCTGATAACTTCATTATTATAACTCATTTACCCGAATTTTTCCATAGTATTTATCTATGAATTAGCGGAATACTCAGCAAAAAAGGCAAAACCAGTGTTTTGCCCTCGATTTCCACCACATTACGAGCATTTTCCTATACCACAAAAAAGGAGACTGTGCAAAAGCACAGTCTCCAGATCATCCGTCCGAAAGACAGATGCATGTATTACATTGTTCTGCAAAGCACCAGCTCTAATGCAGTCAATTATCCGATCACATCAGGTGTACCGGTTGGTTCTGCGGTTGCGGTCGATGCAGGAGCAGGTGTCTTATCCGGATCCGGTGTTGTGGTCGGTTCCGGTGTTGTGGTTGGTGCAGGAGTCGGTGTTGCTACTGCCTCCTTGGTGATTGCTAACTTCACTTCACCCTGAGCCTGAGGAGTGTATGGATTAGATCCCTTCACGCCTGTAGGCTGAACCTTGATGTAGTATACCTTATTTGCTTCCAGTACAACCTTAGAGATCTTTGTGGTAAGAACTGCCGGTGAATCATCGTCCTTAGCAGTTGTACTTCCTGCGATATACTGCATATTGGCATCAAACAGTGCAAGCTCAGCGCCGTTGTTTACTGCGGTTGATGCAGCCAGGTTATAAATGCCTGTCTCAGCCGGTGTAAAGCTCCAGATCACATCGCTGCCGCCAACAGAATTCAGAACTGCTTCCGGTGCAAGAGGATTTGCTGTATAAGCGGTAGCACCTGCAATATCGGTAGCAACTGCGTATGTCAGATTGATATCCTTCTGATTTGCCTTTGCAACTGCAACGGTTCCCAGTGTACGAACTGCATTTGCATAACGCATCTTCACGGTGTATGTTGCATCACCCGGTACAAATACCTTGTAATATCCCTCTGAATCCGTCTTAGGCTGTGCAACACAGAGTCCCTTATCGTTGTAGAAGTAGAGCTGTGTATCAGCAATCTTATCTGCAAACTGTGTCTGTGCATCAATGGAGGTTCCGTTGAATACAAGACCCTCTACAGAGTAGCGTGCCAGTGTTGCCTTGATCGTACCAACGGAAACATCCTTATTGGTAACATTGATATTCTTGCTGAAGTACTTTCTGTTGCCCTTCTCATCCTTCACATATGCGGTATAGGTTCCTTCCGGAAGTGCAACGCTGAAGTTACCTGTTTCGTTGGTATCAACACCGAAATCGCCACTATATGTCTCATACTGATGATTCTTCCACTCAAATTCAATCACATCGTTTTTCAGTTTGTTGCCATTAGAATAGGCAGCCGTTCCGCTTACTGTATAGAAACGCTCCGGAACTGTAACATTTGCGATTTTGTCTGCCTTAGCAACCTTCAGCTTGCTTGTTGCCTCATATGTAACGTCTCCCTCTACCTTAACGATATAGGTATCTGCCGGAAGCTCTGCCTCGTAGTAAGCAACGGTAGCATATCCGTTACCATGCTGGAGTGATGCACCATTATATCTCCGAGAAGTATACGCACTGTCTACTTCCTCGCCTTCCTTCGGTGAGATAAAGTCTACACACACACCGCTGATCGGAAGACCATTGTTACTCTTTACAACACCGCTGATCGTGTAGTAAGGAACTACCTTTACAGTGATTGTTGCAGTACAGGTGCGGTTTGCATCCATCACATCAGCAATCACTACCTTGTAGGTATGTGTTCCTGCTGTAATAGAATATGGAATGCAAAGCGTTGTCTCATCGGCAGCCTTCTTTGTCACTGTCTTGGATGCATCATCAGCGATCTTATCGGTTGTCAGTCTGACATCTGCATTATCCGGTGTATCCAGAGTATATGTATAGGTTCCGGAACCACCCATTGGTGTGATCCTGTAAGTCTGTGCATAGCAGTCGCTTGGATCATCCAGCTTGTCGATATCAAGCTTTGTTGTGTTGGCTGCTGCCTGTGCAGCTGCATTCTCCTGCATCGTGTGAGTCCATGCGATCTCACCGTTGCTGTTTCCAACTGCAAGTGTCGTATTGTCATAAATGCCAAAGTTTACCTTGAGTGTTGCTGATCTTCCCAACTCATCGGTTGCTTTGATCGTTACCTGTGAGGTCTTTGCCTCTGTAGGGATTCCCTTGATCATATAGAACTTCTTATCAAGCTCCAGACCTGCAGGAAGAGTTCCCTTTGTAATAGCGATCTTCACGTCTCCGATCTGGTTTTCAAACAGACGGCTCAAACTCTCCACACAGTTTTCGCCCTTTTCCAGCAGAACATCTACCGAACCGGTTTTGCTTTTTGCCTGGAACGGAAGCTTATACTGTGTAGAAGCCTTGCTGACACCGGAGGTGATCTGAACATATCCGCCATTGTTAATGGAGTCCATCAGATATACACGGTATTTCTTTGCGTTTACTGCAACGATCTTCTGGACATTGACTGCATTATTGAATGCACCGTTTGTCTCAGACTTTGTATTTACGGTAAGATCCTCTGCCTTCAGAGAACTGTCTTTCTTTTTCAGGTTCAGTACAAGACAGGAATCATCGTAAGTATCTACAGAAACAGACTTGAAGTTTGGCTTCTGTGCCTTTACTGCGATCTTACATTTGATCTTCTTTTTGCCGACCTTTGCCGTAACAACTGCCTTACCCTTTTTGAGACCCTTGATAACAGCTGTCTCTTTCTTCTTGCCGCTTACTGTGATCTTCACGATCTTTTTCTTATTGGTTGACCATTTTACCTTTTTCTTCGCATTCTTGACCTTTAAGGTTGCTGTCTTACCAGCATTGATCGTAAGTTTGCTTTTACTAAGCTTTGGCTTTTTGGCAGCCGTAGCGATGTCTGTATTGACACCGCTTCCGGATACCACCATGCTCAGAGCTAAACCTACGGCGAATGCGCGCTTTGCGAAATTATTTAATTTCATCGGTTCATCTCCTTTATTATAAATGAAGCAAGTTATTTCATTGCAATTTACCTGATCCGTGGTTTATTTTACCACTGCACTCACATCGATCGTTGTGTAAAGTGCTGCATCGGTATAGAATTCCAGATAAACATCGCCGGATTCATATGCCGTAAATGTAATCTTTCCGGCGCCTTCACCCATGCCGTTGATGGCATCATCGATGCTGTCAGAATTCTTTGTTACCTTCTCAAAATCATCAATATACTGATAAGAAACCGGTGAAACGGAAATCTGACTTGCGCCGATTGTCTTGGATGCATAGTTCACCTCATACTTCTTACCCTTCTCAACGGAAATCTTCACATATGCCGTATACTTGAAGTCCTTATCAGCCACATTCTTGGCACACACGATAGACGTCGGAGTTCCAATTGTCAGCGCAGTAGAACTCTTCTCATATGCAGCCAGATGCTTGGATACCTTAACACTCACATTACCAAGCTTCTGTCCGTAGCTGCCTGCCGGTGTTAATCTCATGATATAAGTTCCTGCAGAAAGATCGATCTTACCGTTCGTGCTGAAATCATCAACATACTGATAATAAGTTGTATCTCCTGCCGGCTCCTTATAAACAGAGATGAATGACGGCATATCTCCGCCATTGAGCATAGCAGTTACATCATACGCTACCTCTGTCTGTCCCTGTGTCTCAGGAATTGCAAACTTCACAAGCAGATCGTTGTTACCGGTAGAAGTAAAGACGCTCTCCTGCTCCAGTGTAAGAACTGCTGCATTTGCAAACTCAGCAGTCAATCCTGCTGACATCTCGTTGTATACGAAGTTCTGCTGTACATCTCCACCATTGATCGTAACTGTTCCGAGTGTACTAAGACCATCATAGCTGCTATCACAGCGAACGGTATATGTACCGTTGTCCAGAAGGACGTTTGAATATTTACCGTCATTTGGTCCGGATACTGTCTTATGCTGCGTTGAATCATAAGTCTTGTCATACCTGGTGCGTACCTTTGTCACATTTCCGGTTGCATCAAAGAAATACAGTGTTCTGTTACCGGTAAGTTTATCAACCTCAACATCCTTGCCGGAAGCACTGTCCCATTCTGTGGTATGTACTGAATATGTTCCGGATACCTCAAATCTTGAGATTGCCAGCTTGATATCACCAAGCTCTGCATTCATGCCATCCTGAACCTTGATCTGACCGGAAAAATACTGCTTCTGCTTATGCTCATCAAGCCAGTAAGCCTCATAAGTTCCGGCTGGAAGAGATGCTGTAAATACACCCTGATAATCTGTTCTGGCCTGGAAGGACATGCGCTCGTATTTCTTGTTGGTTGTTTCAAAATAAACCGTGCTGTTTGCAACTGCCTTATCATTTGCAAACTTGGCAACTGCCTTGATATTTGCAAAACGAACCGGCATTGTCAGGTTCACTGCTGCAAGTGCATCAGACGCTACGGATACGCTTCCGTCAAGCTGATATCTCACGCCGTTGGCACCCTGTACCTTGACGGTGTATGTACCTGCAGGTACCTCTGCCGCATAATTACCGGCCTCGATAACCGGCTGTGTAAATGGTGTTGCTCCTGCGGAAGCAGCCGGTGCTGCTGTCGGTGCCGCTGCAGAAGGAGCCGCTGTCGGTGCCTCTGTCAGGATCGTAGGCTGAGGGAACGGACCTGCCTGTGCAGTATCTGTATGCGTATATACCTCATACTCATCTCCATTTGCACATTTGTAGTCTTTGTAACTCGCTCCATTCGTATATCCCTTTGGATGGTTTCCTGCCGTAAGCTCTGTGTAGCTGTAAGAAAAGCTTCCCGTACTCTGCTTTGGAGAACGCTTCAGGAATGTACGTCCTGCTACATAATCGCTGCTGCTATTCGCCTCTGCCGGATAGAAGTAGATCTTCTCATTGCCGGAAAGCGGCGTATCTGCTGTATCCTTGATCGTACCGCTGATGTTGAAGCTCTCAACAACCTTCACTGTAACAGTCGCCGTTGTTGTACGTGCCGCATCTGCTGCATCGGTAATGTTGATCGTGTATACATGATCTCCTGCTGCAAGACCATAAGGAATGTACAGCTTGGTGCTGCCTGCAGCCTTCTTGGTAACCTGATTGTTAGCATCTGTTACATCTGTAGAAAGTGTAACACCTGCATCGGTACCGGTCTGAACCAGATCATACTTGTAGCTGCCGGAGCCTCCCTTAGGCTGAATATCATAACTTGTGTATACCTTCTCAGGATCCGGTGTAACCTCCGGATTTACGGTAGCAGTAGCGGTCGGAGCCGGTGCTGCTGTCTTGATAGATGGAGCTTCTGACTCAGATGGATCCACGGAAGGTGCTGCAGTTGGAGCAGCTGTCGGTACTGCTGTTGCAAGTCTGCTGGCATTCATGGAAGCCATGTAATCATCCAGCTTGATCTTGTTGTCGGAAGAATCAGCAACGGCGATCGTTGTCTCATCGTATACCTTAAAGGTAAGCTTGAGTGTTGCTTTTCTGCCTGCCTCATCCTTAGCGATCAGTGTAGACTCTGTCACACCTGCCTCGGTGGCAATACCCTTAAGAAGACCTCTCTTACCAACCAGAGTCAATCCCTTCGGAAGTTTGCTTCCCTTCTTCAAAGAGTAGGAAATATAGCCAACGGACTGCTCAAAGAACCAGTCAAGATCGTATTGAGCAATCACATCCTTCTCTAAAAGAAGATTTTTGTTTCCCTCCTTGACATAGAACTTCTGCTTGTTCTGAACTTCCTTGGAGGACTTTCCTACGGTGACACGGACGTAGTCGTTCAGTCCGACAGAGGATGTCAGATAAACACGGTATGTCTTCTGGTCCTTTGTGGAAAGTGCCTCTACCTTCGGGTTCCCATTGTAGGCACCTGACTTGTATGCCTTAACAGATACCTTGATGTCTCCTACGTTCAGTGCTTTCTTCTTAGCAAGCTTAACGGTTAATGCAGAGTAATCCAGCTTGTCAACAGCTACAGATTTGATCTGGCTTGTCTTAACAGTAACCTTACATTTTAATTTCTGCTTGCCTACCTTTGCGGTAACTACGGTAGATCCCTTTTTGAGACCGGTAATTACCACAGTGTCCTTTTTCTTACCACTTGTTTTTGTAATCTTCACAATTTTCTTGTTTTTTGCAGACCATTTAACCTTTTTGTTTGCTTTTTTCACCTTTAAGGTTACGGTTCCGCCCGCCGTCATGCTGACCTTTTTCTTAGACAGAGTTGCCTTTGTCTTTTTGGCAGCCTTCTTGGTCTTCTTTGCAGCAGAAACATTCACTGAGGAATAATTTCCACCGGTTACAACCATAGCTACCGCAAGACCACATGCCAGCACACGCTTCGCAATGTTCATACGCTTCATTTTTTCTCTCCTTTAATATTATTTTGCAGGCACTTAACCATTTAAGCATGCGTAAATGCAAGTGCTTACAATTGCTTTTTATTATATCATACGGTTTATGTATTCGCAACTGTCACTTTCGCACAAATCCTTATTTCACTGCCTTTTACAACGATTTTACTTATGAATATCCGTAAGAAAATCTCCTCATTCAGTTCCAGATTTTCCATTTCCAGCCGCCTTGTAAAAACCCTTTTACATATTTGCAAAAGCCGGTCGCAGGAAATTTTATTTTTTTGCCGGTCTGTTTTACAGATCAAAAGATCACTTCCCTTTTCCGCACGACAGAGTGCCCTGCCGCACCATCCGCATTTTGTAAGTCCGTGAAATATGTGACGGGGTCTTTTTTTATGACCGTCTGCAGCCGGGAACGGATGACGCCGTTTATTTTCCATATAAATTTCCGGCGAAATGACCACAAGCCGCTTATTTTTCTGTAAATACCACCCACTCCTCGGCACTGCCTCCGTTATAAAGCCATCCCGGTATCTGTTCTCGTACCTGTGCCACACATCGTTTCCGGCATAAACCGGATCATGCAGAATACGCCATACCGCCGCAGCCTGCCATACTCTCCGGTTCGTTCCGCCACCGCCGGACTGATTCATATACGCTGCAATTGACGGACAACTCTCTCCCTGACAGGACAGTTCGTAAATTTTTCTGACAAGCAAAGCCTCCTCTTCAACGATTTCAAGCCTTCCCTGTCTGTCTCTGCGGTATCCGTACGGTACTCGCCCCGCAGCATAAATGCCTTCCCTGCTTTTCCCGTAAAGCGCTTCTCTTGTCTTATGAGAAATATCCCTGCAGTAATATTCATAAAATAGGTTTTTGATGGCACTGTCCATGTTGTAGGTGCTGCGTGCGCTGTCATAGCCGTCAGCGATTGAAATCACACGGACCGGATAACCCGGAAGGATTAATTCCAGCAGTTCCGACAACTGAAGATGATTTCTTGACAATCTGGAAAAATCTTTTACAACAAGAGCTTGTATTTTTCCACAAAAAATGCCGGCGAGTGCTTTTTGCACCGCCGGCCGTTTCATATTTGTCCCTGTATATCCATCGTCCTGAAAATATCGGATCTCTCCGCCACGCAGTCCTGTGTCCTGCCCGATCCACCGCATAGCAAGCTCTGCCTGATTGGCGAGACTGTCTCCGGACTCCCTGCTGTTTCCGGACTTTTTCGACACACGGCAGTATACTGCCGTCACACCGCTCTCTCCATCCTCTGATCTTGTCTGTGTGTTACTCATACTCTGCACTTCCACCATTATCTTGCCATATTATATGTATGGCAGACTCCATTTATTTCACAAGATCCCCTGTCTGTGTTGGCAGAATTATTTTACAAAAGCAAGCATATCATCAATAAAACTTAAGCCCACCTGATATAATACATACATGATCGTCAAAGATAAGATCAGCACAAGACATCTGTATACCAGATAGCCTCTGGCAAAGTTTTTCTTTGCCGGATGTATCTTCTTACTGAGTGCCAGAACAAGTACATAAACAAACCCGATAACCGGTATCTTGATCCAGCAGATACTTAAAAACCATTCGCTGACAGAAACACCCTCTGCATCATCAAATGCCACCGCACTCTGAAACGATTTCATAAATCTGAGCTTCTTTTTCTCCTGCTTCTTTTCCTGTGCACGAATCGCCTTTCGTTCTTTTCTCTGGTGCTGCTCCTGTCTCTTCTCCAGTTTCTTCTCCTGTCTTGCCGTACTGCCGTCTGAAGTATTATATTCCGCTCTCGCCTGTCGTTTCTTCTCGAGAAGCTGCTGTTGTCTGACCGCCCGCTCCTGCTTGGCGATCAACGAATCCTGTTCCCTCTTTTCCACGCTCATCCTCCCTGTCTGCTGCAACTGTTCCTCTATTATTCCGTATCGGTATCTTCGGTATCAGACGGATCATTCTGCTGGCTGGCTGCCTGATACTGCTCCTTTGTCGGAAGAGACATAAGCTTTGCCCGGTAGCTGACATAATCACTGTGAAGATCATCATACTCCGCATAGCTCTTACATGCCTCCACTGCCTGTAATGCCTTCTGGATCAGATCCGACATATTGGACGGCTGGTACTTATGCCCTGTCATACGTTTCAGTCGTGTCCTTGCCAGTGCAATCCTTGTCTTTTTTGTCTGTTCCTCTCTTGCCTGTTCCGCCTTTGCAGACGATTCCTCGGCAAGACGCTGGTTCTCTTCGGACTGCTGCTCCTGATATGCCTTCACGACGTCCTTCCATTTTACGGAATCATCCTTTAAGCTGTCATATTTATCCTTACATCTGGTGCTGTAATCCTTGCGTACATCATCATCCTGGATCGATGCGATCATATTTTTGAGACCGTTGTATGTCTCGGTGAACGTATAGTAATCCGCCATACTGGTGATTGTCAGCTTCTCGAACTTCTCAAGTTTCTTAAGTGCCCTCTCCTGCTTGGACTGATCGGTCTCATTATCCACATACTCCGTAGTATCTTCCAGAATATCCCGAGCAAAATAATCCATTCCATAGCTGCGCTTACGGTTACCGTTTACCTCGGTGCCCTCAATGATACGTCCCTTACTGTCATACTTGGCAAGACATACCGTCTCCGGCTTCTCAAAATCCTTCGGCGTCAGCTTCGCATGTATCTGGTTCATGTAATTCTTCCAGATCGCACCGGAAAGTGTGGCACCGTATGTACCCGGCATTGCTCTCGGCGTATCATAACCGCACCATACAACTGTCGTATAATAAGCCGAATAACCGCAGAACCACACATCCTTGCTGGAGTTCGTGGTACCGGTCTTGCCGGCTGTAATCTGTCCGCCGTTCAGCTTCAGCGCACGCGCTGTACCATAGCCCTCATTAAATACTCCCTTAAGTACATCACTCATCATCCATGCTGCACCCTTAGAATATACCTGTGTCTTTTCCTCGGCATCCTTATAGATCACACCATCGGAAACGTGACTGATCTTCCTGATACAGGTACGGTCGCTGTACTCACCATTATTGGCAAGTGTCGCATACCCCTTTGCCATATCCACAACTCGGACACCCTCGGTAAAACCACCGAGCGACAGTGCCATATTACCGTTGTCCACATAACTGAGATTATGAAAATGCATCTTATCCAGAAAGGAAAGACCATATTCCGGTGTGATCACTTCAAGCACCTGCCATGCGATCGTATTAATGGAACGCGCCACCGCCTCACGGATATGCACGCTTCCACGATATCCTCCGCCGGAGTTCTTTGGCCCGTTGCTGATCGGATGATCGTTTACTACCGTTGACGGAGAAAACTTACCTGACTCAAAGCCGGGTGCGTAATCGATCAAAGGCTTGATCGCGCTTCCGGACTGACGCGCTGACAGATATGCCCTGTTATAGGCATCCTTTGTGCCTCTTCCTCCAACGATCGCCACGACATAATTCGTGTTATTGTCAACACAGACAGCAGCCCCCTGCAATGCATACTTGCCGTTATCGGAGTTCTTCTCCGTGTTGTAAGCCAGTCCGCTGTCAATTGCCTTCTGAAGCTTTTTCTGTTTTGCCTGATTTAACGAGGTATACAGCTTATAACCTCCGGAACGGATATCGTCACATTTGGTGCTGTATACGGAAGAATACTGCGACTGATATTTCTCATACTCCTTTTTCGTCTTAAAGGTGTATTTAAATTCAAAATTCTCCTTCTCCATCAGAGAGATCGCCGCACAATGTACCGCATAGCTGACCAGGTAACTTTCGTTGGAGGTTTTCTCGGTAATCTGCAGTGCACTCGGCTTTGTCTTGACCGCCTTGTTGTATTCCTTTTTGGTGATCGCACCGCCCTCATACATCTTCAGAAGCACTTCGTTACGCTTCTGCTTCGCTGCCTTCGGATGGGCGACCGGATTATAAGCGGACGGCGAATTGGACAGACCGATCAGCATCGCCGCCTCCGCCGGCTCCAGATCCGCCGGTTTCTTGTCAAAGTAATACTTGCTGGCCGCTGCCACACCGTAACAGCGGTTTCCGTAATAGTTGCTGTTACAGTAAAACTCCATGATCTTATCCTTGCCAAACTTCTGCTCCACCGTCGGTGCGAGCAAAATCTCCGCAACCTTTCTCGTAAAGGTCTGCTCCTGAGACAGCAGATTGTTCTTGATCACCTGCTGGGTAATGGTACTTCCGCCCTGCGTGATCTCTCCGCGGTTCTTAAGCAGTGCCACACTGGCACGCATTGTCGCTAAAAGATCCACACCTCCATGCGTCTTGAAACGCTTGTCCTCCACCGCAATATATCCATTATAAATATACGGCGAGATCTTGGAGATCTTCGTATAAGTAAACCGTCCTGCATTGACCGAACCGATCTTCTTCCCCTTGTCATCGAATACCAGCGTATCCTCATTCATGACAAAATCTTCCTCGGTCATATTCACAAGGTTGTCAAAAACGACCTCCCTTGCCTCCGTAAACATCGGGATCACCTTAACATATACACAGATTCCCGCGATCAGACCCACGACAAGGATCGATGCCAGGATTCCGAAAATTGTCCCCAGAATAGTTGATATTACACCAAGATATCCGCCGACCACTCCAACGAGTGCCCGGATCCCCATTTTAATACGACTTAACCCCTTCTTCATTCGTGCTCCTCCATTTTGAAGCGATTTGTAAAATCTCTTTTCTCAAACGTCTTTTCATTATACCGCCATCCGGCGAAATTATCAAGTTGACACCCTAATTTCTGTCGATTAGAATGTAATTTGTGATTTATTTAAACCTATACAGAAAGGCATTGATTATTCATGGATTTATTACATTCGCGCAGCCACTTTGGCTTTATCGGACTTGGTCTGATCGGCGGCTCGGTTGCCCGCTGCATCCGCAGAGAGCTTCCGGATGCCCGGATCAGCGCTTATAATTACTACGAAACAAAGAAACACCCCCGTCTGGAAAAGGCACTCGCAGACGGCGTACTTACAGATATTACAACAGATATTTCCCGCGTTTCAGACTGGGATGTGATCTTTCTCTGTGCTCCTGTCCGCACAAATGTGGCATATCTTACCAGATTAAAGCCATACCTGAAAGCGGACTGCATTCTGACCGATGTAGGAAGCGTGAAGGGCGAGATCTACCATGCGATCCGTAACGTTGGACTCGACCACTGCTTTATCGGCGGTCATCCCATGGCAGGAACAGAACACATCGGTTACGAATACTCCTTTGCGGAGCTTCTGCGGGACTGCTACTATATTCTGACACCGACGGACAGAATTCCTGAGGAAAGCATCGCATGGATGCAGGAATTTGTCCGCAGCGTCACACATTCCCGCTGCGTCACGATCGATGTAAACGAACACGATGAGGCAACTGCCGGCATCAGCCACGCACCGCATGTGATCTCCGCCGCTTTAGTCAATGCCGTCCGCGCCAGAGACGATAAAGGCATGTACCGGCTTCTTGCCGCAGGCGGCTTCCGGGACATTACAAGGATCTCTTCCTCCTCTCCTGAGATGTGGAAAAGCATCTGTCTTGCCAACCGGGATGCCATTCTCGAATTTCTGCAGGAGTACCGGAATATTCTCGGTACCATGGAGCAGGCGATCCGCGAAGGCAAAGAGGAAGATATCGAGCATTTTTTTGCCACTGCAAAGGAATACCGCGATCAGCTCTTTTCGGATGACAGTAAATAAGCATTTGAACCAGACTGCCACAGTGTGCTATACATAGAAAGGATCTTTCATTGATTATGGAAAATATATTAGAGGGTTTAAATCCCCAGCAGAAGGAAGCGGTAGAACATTTCAAGGGACCTCTCCTGATTCTTGCAGGTGCCGGTTCCGGTAAGACAAGAGTTCTGACACACCGGATCGCATATCTGATTGACCACTACGATGTGAACCCATACCATATTCTGGCACTGACCTTCACCAACAAGGCTGCCGGCGAGATGCGCGAGCGTGTCGATCAGATCGTAGGCTTCGGTGCTGAAAATATCTGGGTCAGCACCTTCCACTCTACCTGCGTCCGCATTCTGCGCCGCTACATTGAGGTGCTCGGCTACAAACGCAGCTTTACGATCTACGATGCCGATGACCAGCGTGCTCTGATGCGTGAGATCATTAAGTATCTTGATCTTGACCCTAAGAAGTATAAGGAACGTGCCTTCTTAAATGTCATCTCCAACGCCAAAGACGAGCTGATCGGTCCCGAAGATTACGCCGCACGCGCACAGGGCGACGGTATGCGCGAGATCTACGCCAGAGCCTATCAGGAATACGAAAAGCGTCTCCACGATGCCAATGCACTTGACTTTGATGATCTCATCTGCAAAACGATCCAGATGTTCCAGGAGAACAGAGACATTCTCTCCTATTACCGGAACCGTTTCCGCTACATTCTGGTGGACGAGTATCAGGATACCAACACGGCACAGTTTAAGCTGATCAGTCTTCTGGCAAGTACTCCTTCCGACGATGGCGGTGTGGAACACAATCTCTGCGTTGTCGGTGACGATGACCAGTCGATCTACAAATTCCGTGGTGCCAATATCATGAACATCCTGAATTTCGAGCAGGAATATCCGGACACGCGTGTGATCCGTCTGGAAGAAAACTACCGCTCCACCCAGAATATTCTGGATGCCGCCAATGCCGTGATCCACAACAATACAAAGCGTAAGGAGAAGGCTCTCTGGACAAGGAAGGACAAGGGCGATTCCATTTACTATTCACAGTTTGAAAATGAATACGAGGAGGCAGAATCCGTTTCCTCTGCGATTGCCCACGCCGTCAGTAACGGCAAGGCTGATTATAAGGACTTTGCCATCTTATACCGCACCAATGCACAGTCCCGTGTATTTGAGGAGAAGCTGATCAACTATAACATTCCATACCGCATCGTCGGTGCCGTTAATTTCTATCAGCGCAAGGAGATCAAGGATATCCTCGCCTACCTCAGAACAATTGAAAACGGCATGGATGATATATCTGCAAAGCGTATTATCAACGTGCCAAAGCGCGGCATCGGTCTGACCACGATCGATCGCGTCAGCAATTATGCGATCATACACGGCACCAGCTTTTACAGTGCCCTGCAGGATTATGAATACATCGAAAATATCGGCAGAAGTGCCGCAAAGCTCGGCAGCTTCGTTGGTCTGATCGAATCCTTCCGCACGAATCTGGAAGATCCGGACTATTCGATCGAACAGCTCATCCGTGACGTTGTTGAGCAGTCCGGCTATGAAGCGATGCTTGCCGAGGATGACAGCGAAGAATCCCAGGCGAGACTGGAAAATATCGAGGAGCTTATTAACAAGGCTGCCTCCTACGAGGAGGATCACGAGGAAGAAGGTGCCACTCTGGGCGGCTTTCTGGAGGAGGTTGCCCTCGTCGCAGATATCGACAATGTGGATGACAGCACGGATATCGTCCTTCTCATGACGCTCCACAGCGCCAAGGGACTTGAGTTTCCGTATGTCTATCTGGTCGGCATGGAGGACGGCATCTTCCCGGGTGCCATGGCCGTGTACGGCGAGGATCCCGATCAGGCAGCCGAAGAGATGGAGGAGGAACGACGCCTGTGTTACGTCGGCATCACCCGTGCCATGAAAAAGCTCTCCCTAAGCTGTGCCCGCAGCCGTTTCCGTAACGGAGAGCATCAGTTTAACCGTCCATCCCGCTTTATCAGCGAGATCCCTCGTTACCTGCTGCATGCAGGCAGCAACTCTTCTACCGCCTCCTCCGGCGGAGTCAGTGCCGCTGAGTTTTTAAAGCATCAGCCGGGCGGCTCCTTCTCCTTCGGTGCCGGGACCGGCAGCTCTTCCACGCGAAGATCCGGTTCTACACGCTCCAATACGGGAGGCTACGGAACCGGCACCTGGAATCCTGCAATGGAACAGCGCACAAAGCAGGCAGGTCATGCCCGCGGCAAGAGCGGACTTGATCTGCTTGCCGGAAACCCGATGATCTCCAAAGGCTTTGGAGGCTCTTACAAAACACCTTCTGCCAAGTCATCCTCTGCCGCAGGCAACTCCCAGACGCTCTCCTACAGCGAAGGAGACCGTGTCCGCCATATGCGCTTCGGCGAGGGCAGTGTACAGAAGATCACGCCGAGCGGAGCCGACTTTGAAGTGACCGTTGCCTTCGACAATGGCAACACCCGAAAAATGCTTTCTTCGTTTGCAAAGCTAAAAAAGGTATGATATAATGATCCTCAAAGAAAAACAAGCGAACAGGAGGTATTTTATGATGAATAATTCAAAACTGGAAGAACTTTTAAACACTGCACGTATCAACGAACTTCTTCACAAAAAGGAATTAGAAGAGAAGAATAAAAACGGTATCATAATCGCACTTGCCATCATCGGCGCAATTGCAGCAGTCGCAGCGATCGCTTATGCAGTTTACCGTTATTTTACACCGGATTATCTCGATGACTTCGACGATGATTACGAGGATGACTTTGATGATGATTATATCGAGTTTTCCGACAGCAAGCCGGAGGCTGAGAACTAATCAGACAACGCGTCGGAATAGACGACAGACAATGCCAAACCGAAATGGATCTCCATTTCGGTTTGTTTTTGCGAACATATGAGACACAGGGGACGGTGTACTGCCTGCTCTCCCATCGTCTAACGAATATACATGCAGTACAGAAATGAGGATAATATGAAGCTTTGGGGCGGACGTTTTACCAAGGAAACAAATCAACTTGTACACAATTTCAACGCATCACTTTCCTTTGACCAGAAGTTTTATCATGAGGACATTCAGGGAAGCATCGCTCATGTAACTATGCTTGCCGATCAGGGTATCCTCTCCCATGAGGACAAGGACAGCATTATTCAGGGGCTCGAGGGAATCCGTAAGGATCTCGACGAAGGAAAGCTTGAATTTACGGCAGAGCATGAGGACATTCACAGCTTCGTGGAAGCTCATCTGATCGAGCGCATCGGAGACGCCGGCAAACGTCTTCATACCGGCAGAAGCCGTAATGATCAGGTAGCGCTTGATATGAAGCTATACACACGCCATGAGATTGAGGAAATGAACGATCTGTTAAAGGGTCTTTTGGAAAGCATCCTGCGCATCATGAAGGAGAACCTTCATACGATCATGCCGGGATTTACACATCTGCAAAAGGCGCAGCCGATCACTCTGGCACATCATATGGGTGCATATTTTGAGATGTTCAAAAGAGACCGTTCCCGTCTTTCCGATACCTTAGAGCGTATGAACTACTGCCCGCTCGGCTCCGGTGCACTTGCCGGCACAACATATCCACTCGACCGTGAAGAGACCGCAAAGCTGCTTGGCTTTACCGGTCCGACACTCAACAGTATGGATTCCGTTTCCGACCGCGATTATCTGATTGAGTTTTTGAATGATATGTCCATTATCATGATGCATCTTTCCCGCTTCTGCGAGGAGATCATCACCTGGAATACCAATGAATATCAGTTTGTCGATATCGACGACTCCTACTCCACCGGCAGCAGCATCATGCCACAGAAGAAAAACCCGGATATTGCCGAGCTTGTCCGTGGCAAGACCGGTCGTGTATACGGTGCACTGATGTCTCTTCTGACCACCATGAAGAGCCTGCCTCTCGCATACAACAAGGATATGCAGGAGGATAAGGAATTTGTCTTTGATGCGATCGATACGACAAAGGGATGTATCGTTTTATTCCACGGTATGCTTGATACCATGACCTTCCGTAAGGACCGCATGCGTGCCAGCGCAGAGGGCGGCTTTACAAATGCAACAGATGCCGCAGACTATCTGGTAAACCACGGTGTTCCATTCCGTGATGCACACGGCATTATCGGTCAGCTTGTACTCTACTGCATCGACAAGGGCATTTCTCTTGGCGAGATGAGTCTTGATGAATACAAGGCGATCAGCCCGGTATTCGAGGAGGATATCTACGATGCGATCTCTATGGAGACCTGTGTCAACAAGAGAAATACGATCGGCGCTCCGGGTCCGGATGCCATGGCAAAGGTGATCGACACCTACGAGAAATATCTCGCAGAATAATAATGTTTAACGCAAAGAGGTATGCTTTCAAAAAGCATACCTCTTTTTAGGGTATAGAAAAATGCTCGCAATGTGGTGGGAAGCAAGGGCAAAACGCTGGTTTTGCCCTTTTTTAGTATATACAAAAATGCTCGCAATATGGTGGGATGCAAGGGCAAAACGCTGGTTTTGCCCTTTTTTAGTATAGGAATAAGATCCGGAGCTTGCCGCATTTCTTATCCCGCAAGCCCTGTTCCAAGCTTTCCGGTATATAACTGATAATACTTGCCCTGCTGCTCGATCAACTGGTCGTGCGTTCCTCTCTCAATGATTCTTCCCTGTTCCAGAACCATGATACAGTCACTGTTCTTAACTGTGGAAAGACGATGTGCGATCACAAAGGTCGTTCTTCCCTTCATCAGCCGGTCCATACCATCCTGGACAAGCTTCTCGGTACGGGTATCGATCGAGCTTGTCGCCTCATCTAAGATCAGTGCCGGCGGATCTGCGATCGCTGCTCTGGCAATCGCAAGAAGCTGTCTCTGTCCCTGACTTAAATTGCCACCGTCACCGGTCAGAACCGTATCATAGCCCTGCGGCAGATGACGGATAAACGAATCTGCATTGGCAAGCTTTGCTGCTGCCACAATCTCCTCATCGGTTGCATCCAGCTTTCCGTAGCGGATATTATCGCGGACCGTTCCGGTAAACAGGTGTGTATCCTGCAGAACGATTCCCAGAGAATGACGAAGATCCTCTTTCTTGATCTTATTGACATTGATCCCGTCAAAACGGATCTTTCCGTCCTGAATATCATAAAAACGGTTGATCAGGTTTGTGATCGTTGTCTTACCGGCTCCGGTAGCTCCTACAAATGCAATCTTTTGTCCCGGCTTCGCATACATTTCCACATCGTGCAGAATGATCTTATCATCATTATAACCAAAATCCACATGATCAAAGACAACCTCGCCGCGAAGCTTCTGATAGGTCACGGTATCATTATCCTTATGATAATGCTTCCATGCCCACACACCGGTTCTCTTCTCGCTCTCCGTGATCGTTCCGTCCGCTGCCTCGTTGGCACGTACAAGCTCGACATAGCCGTCATTAACCTCCGGCTTCTCATCCAACAGCTCAAAGATACGATCTGCGCCGGCAAGTGCCATAACGATACTGTTTAACTGCATGCTGACCTGATTGATCGGCATACTGAAGGATTTGTTGTAGTTCAGGAATGCCACAAGACCACCTACGGTAAAACCGCCGATCTTATTGAAGGCTAAAATTCCTCCGATCATGGTACAGAGTACATAGCTGACATTTCCAAGCTGTGCGTTGATCGGTCCCATGACGTTGGCAAAGGTATTGGCATTGTCCGCGCTGTGGAAAAGCTCATCGTTCAATGCATTAAACTCATCGATGCTCTCCTGCTCACGGCAGAATACCTTGACAACCTTCTGTCCGTTCATCATCTCCTCAATGTGACCGTTTACCTTACCCAGATCTCTCTGCTGCTGGATGAAGTATGCACCGGAAAGACCTGCCACCTTCTTGGTAACGATCAGCGTTACTCCAACCATAACCAGCGTAACCACGGTCAACGGAACATTGATGATCAGCATTGCCGCAAGCACACTGATGATCGTGATCAGACTGGAGAAAAACTGTGTCATACTCTGACTGATCATCTGACGGAGTGTATCAATATCATTGGTGTAGATTGACATGATATCACCGTGAGAATGTGTATCAAAGTATTTGATCGGCAGGGACTCCATATGAACAAAAAGCTCATCACGAAGCTTTCTTAAGGTTCCCTGTGTGACATTAACCATCAATCTGTTATAAGCCCAGGTTGCAAAAACACCAACGCCGTAAATACATGCGACCTGAATAATCTTGTGCAAAAGCGGCGTAAAGTTCTTCTCCTTTGCGTGAAGCAGAGGTGTGATATAATCATCGATCAGCGATTTGGTAAACATAGTCCCCTGTACATTTGCAAGCACGCTGACAATGATCAGGATCAGCACCAGCACCATGTACACACCATAACTCTTACCGATATATTTCAAAAGACGTTTTATTGTCTGTCCGGGATGCTCTAACTTTACCTTCGGTCCCATCCCTCTTCGTCCGCCGGGTCCTTTTGGTCCACGCAGTTTCTGTGAACGGTTTTCTGCCATTTCTCATTCCACCTTTCTATCTATCCTGTCCCAACAGGTACATTTCCGATTTACGAAACCATCTGTTACATTTCATCGAAATCTCCGCTGCCGGAGGTCTGAGATTCGTATACATCACGATAAATCTCATTATTCTCCATCAACTCATCATGTGTTCCGTATCCGTTGATCGTTCCGTTTTCCATCACAATAATATGATCAGCATTCTGAATGCTGGAAACACGCTGTGCAATGATCAGCTTCGTTGTACCCGGAATCTCCTCCGCAAATGCCTTGCGGATCTTTGCATCTGTGGATGTATCCACCGCACTTGTGGAATCATCTAAGACAAGAACCTTCGGCTTCTTTAAGAGTGCTCTTGCAATACAAAGTCTCTGCTTCTGTCCACCGGATACATTCGTACCGCCCTGCTCGATATAAGTGTCATATCCCTTTGGCAGCTTCTCAACAAACTCGCTGGCGCAGGCAAGATCACAGGCATGCATACATTCCTCTCTCGTTGCCTCCTTATCACCCCAGCGGAGATTGTCAAGGATTGTTCCGGAGAACAGTACATTATTCTGTAAAACAACGGCAACCTGATTCCGGATCACGTCGATATCATATTCACGGACATCTCTGCCGCCGACTATAACGCTTCCGTCCGTCACATCATAAAGACGGCTAAGCAAAGAAACAAGACTTGATTTACCGCTTCCGGTTCCTCCGAGAATACCGATCGTCTCTCCGGATTTGATCGATAAGTTGATATCCTTAAGTACCGGCTCCCTAGCATCCTTCTTATAGCTGAAGTCCACATGTCGAAACTCAATGGAACCATCTGCCACTTCCATAACCGGATCCTCCGGATTTGTGATATCCGGCTTCTCATTTAATACCTCAGCCACACGTCTCGCACTTGCCACACTCATGGTAACCATAACAAAGATCATGGAGAGCATCATCAGGTTCATCAAAATGTTCATGCAATAAGTAAGAAGCATTGACAGATCACCTGTGGTCAGTGTATTGCTGACGATCATATGTGCTCCCATCCAGCTGATCACAAGGATACAGGTATATACGGCGAACTGCATGATCGGCATATTCAGGCAGATCATTGCCTCCGCCTTTGTAAACAGACGGCATACATTGCCACTTGCTTTTGTAAACTTCTCTTTCTCATGGTCCTCACGGACATATGCCTTTACAACACGGATTGCAGATACATTCTCCTGCACACTCTCATTTAAGTCATCGTACTTCTTAAAAATACTGTTGAAATATTTGGTTGTTCTTGTCAGAAGCACAGCAAGAATTGCTCCCAGGATCAAAACCGCAATGAGATACACGGTGGCAATCCTTGTGTTTACTGCAAAGGACATCACCATGGCGCAGATCAGACTGAACGGTGCGCGCATACACATACGCAACAGCATCTGATATGCATTCTGAATATTGGTGACATCGGTTGTCAGTCTCGTAACAAGACCGGCTGTGCTAAATTTATCAATATTGGAAAAGCTGAATGTCTGAATGTTTTCATACATTGCTTTTCGCAGGTTTTTCGCAAAGCCTGTGGAGGCTTTTGCACCGTACTTACCGCCCATAAATCCACAGAAAAGACTGAAGCATGCTGCAAGCAGCATTAATGCTCCCATTTTATAAATGTGTCCGGCATCTCCTACCGAAACACCGTTGTCAATGATCGACGCCATCATCATCGGAATGATCGTCTCCATGATGACTTCGAGGATCATAAAGATCGGCGTTGCAATCGACACCTTTTTGTATTCCTTGATCTGTGATGCTAATGTCTTGATCATAGTCAGAAATCCCTCCTTTTTCTCTCATCCTGCTGCCGCTTTGTGTTGTCATTGATATTATGCGCAATGCGTTCCAGATAGTCCTTAAACTGCTCCAGCTCCCGGGTGGTAAACCCCTCCACCAGAAGCTTCTCAAACTCTGCGATCTCTCCTTCGATCTGCCGGTGTATCTCTAAAACCTTCGGCGTCAGCGTCAGCTTCTTTAATCTGGCATCATAATCTACCGGGGAACGCATTATCAGACCCTTGGAAACCATCTGATCCACTGCCTTTGATACATTTGATCTGGTCATGGCAAGAGCCTTCTCCACATCCTTCTGAAACACATCCTCCTGCTGATGATCCAGCATATAATGGATGATCCAGCTGTCCATTCTGGAGAGCTTCTCTCCCGGCATGCCGGCGATACGCAGATCAATGCTTCTCCGGATCAGATTAGAAACACAGTTGATCTGCATACCAACCGCTCCATCCTTCTTCATCGGCTCTTCCTCCCTTCTGTATGTATTGTTTTCCTGTTTTAAATACATTGTTGAAAAGTAGATTGTTTCCATTTCAACAATAGGCGTGATTTTTATTATAGACAAAAAAAAGATAAAGTCAATAGACTTTATCTTTTTTTAAGGATTGTCAAATACTGATCACAATTTATTTCGCAACGATATTAACAATTCTGCCCGGAACATAGATTTCCTTAATGATATTCTTGCCCTCAAGCTTGTCTGCGATCGTCTCTTTTGCCTTTGCAAGCACATCTTCCTTGGCATCATCCTTGCCAATGCTCAATGTTGCACGGGTCTTTCCATTGATCTGGACAGCAATCTCAACCGTAGACTCTACTGTCTTTGCCTCATCATACTCCGGCCATGCAGTCTGATATACATGACCCTCTCCGCCGATCATTTCCCACAGCTCCTCTGTGATATGAGGTGCAACCGGATTTAACAGAGTAAGAAGTGTCTTATACTCGCCCTTTGTCACTGCATTCTTCTTGTAGAAGTCATTGATCAGTGACATCATTGCTGCGATTGCTGTGTTGTATTTCAGATTCTCGAAATCAAGACTTACCTTCTTGATTGCCTGATGCATCTTTGTCTCCATGTCAGAAGAGTATCCTTCCTCATCTGTCATGATCGTCTGCAGCTTCCATACACGCTCCAGAAAACGGCGGCAGCCCTTTACTCCGTCCTCTGACCAGGATGCACTCAGATCAAAGGCTCCGATAAACATCTCATAGGTACGCAGTGTATCTGCACCGTATGCCTGAACGATATCATCCGGATTTACTACGTTTCCACGGGACTTACTCATCTTCTCACCGTTCTCTCCGAGGATCATTCCATGGGAGGTACGACGCTGATATGGCTCCTTGGTTGGTACGATTCCCTGATCGTACAGGAACTTATGCCAGAAACGGGAGTACAGAAGATGGAGTGTTGTATGCTCCATACCACCGTTATACCAGTCTACCGGCAGCCAGTATTTCAGTGCTTCCTTGCTTGCCAGTGCCTCCGTATTGTGTGGATCGGTGTAGCGCAGGAAATACCATGAGGAACCGGCCCACTGCGGCATGGTATCTGTCTCTCTCTTTGCCGGACCGCCACAACACGGACATGTTGTGTTGACCCATTCTGTCATAGCTGCGAGTGGAGACTCCCCGTTATCGGTCGGCATGTAGCTGTCCACCTCAGGAAGCAGCAATGGAAGCTCGCTCTCATCGAGCGGCACATAACCACACTTCTCGCAATGTACGATTGGAATTGGTTCACCCCAGTATCTCTGTCTGGAGAACACCCAGTCACGCAGCTTATAGTTTACTTTACGGTTACCGATTCCCTTTTCCTCCAGGAAATCCTTCATTTTCTCTTTGGCTTCTGTTACTTCCAGACCATCGAGGAAGTCAGAGTTGATCATCTTACCGGTTGCCACATCCGTAAATGCAGCCTCGTTGATATCAACAGGACCCTCCTTGCCTTCTACAACCTGAATCATCGGAAGATCAAACTTCTTTGCGAACTCCCAGTCACGGGTATCATGAGCAGGTACTGCCATGATCGCACCGGTACCATAGGACATCAGAACATAATCGGAGATCCATACCGGAATCTCCTTGCCGTTTACCGGATTGACTGCACTCAGACCACCAAGGATCACACCTGTCTTATCCTTTGCAAGCTCAGTACGCTCAAAATCAGACTTTCTTGCTGCCATCTCACGGTACTTCTGGATCTCATCCCAGTTTGTGATCTCATCCTTATACTTATCGATCAGCGGATGCTCCGGAGAGATAACCATATAGGTTGCTCCAAACAGCGTGTCTGGACGCGTTGTATAGACACGAAGCTTCTCGTCCTTATCCTTCAGGCGAAAATCAACCTCAGCTCCCTCAGAACGTCCGATCCAGTTCTTCTGGGAAACCTTAACCTTCTCAATATAATCTACATCGTCCAGATCCTTGATCAGCTTATCTGCATATTCTGTAATCTTTAACATCCACTCGCTCTTTACCTTGCGGACAACCGGTGCACCACAACGCTCACAGACACCGTTGACAACCTCCTCGTTGGCAAGACCAACCTTACATGAGGTACACCAGTTGATCGGCATCTCCTTCTTATATGCAAGACCTGCATTAAACAGCTTTAAGAAAATCCACTGTGTCCACTTATAATAATCCGGATCCGTCGTATTGATCTCACGATCCCAGTCAAAGGAATATCCGAGTGACTGAAGCTGTCCCTTAAAACGTGCTACGTTATTCTTTGTAACAATCTTCGGGTGGATATGGTTCTTGATCGCGTAATTCTCTGTCGGCAGACCAAACGCATCCCAGCCCATCGGGAATAATACATTGTAGCCCTGCATTCTTCTCTTACGGGAAACGATATCAAGAGCGGTGTAAGGTCTTGGATGACCTACATGAAGTCCCTGACCGGATGGATATGGGAACTCAACCAAAGCATAAAATTTCGGTTTTGAGTAATCCTCAGAAACCTTAAATGCTTTCTCCTCCTCCCAGATTTTCTGCCATTTCTTTTCCACCGTATGGTGATTGTACATTTCTGCCATGATAATCCTCCAATTCTACATTTATTACAATCTTAATGTGTACTGTATCTCAGATCAGATAAAAGCCGATCCATCCAAACAAAACTGCTATGACTGCTCCTGCTGCCACATCCTTCGGAAAATGCACTCCCGTGATCACCCGAAAAACTGCCAGTGCCACGCCACAAGATCCTGTGGCAATACCAAGCGGCAGATTGATCCAGAATACGGCTGCTGCAATGATCATGTTTGAAAAAACATGACGGCTCGGAAAGGAATTTGCCTTTGTATCCTTATTTAAAAGCGGCGTAAGGTCATAAATTTCGTACGGACGTTTTGCACCAACCACCTTTCGAAACAGTGTGACAATCACAAAGCCAACCGCCGGCACCAGGATAAACCGGATCAGCCGCCCGTCCCGTCCAACCAACAGAAACGCCGCCATCACACAGTATATGGCTGCCGTCACCGCTGTCAGTGCACGGACCATCAGCCGTACCGATCCAATTCCTATATTCCTCTCTGTCCAATCCATACATTTCTGATAACTATTCTTCGTCATTCGATTCCTTTATTCCAATAGAAAGCTCTTCTAACTGCTTCTCATCGACTCTGGATGGTGCCTCTGTCATGAGGCAGGATGCATCCTTTACCTTCGGGAAGGCGATCACGTCACGGATGCTGTCCTGCTTTGCCATCAGCATAACAAGACGATCCAGACCATATGCCAGTCCTGCATGTGGCGGTACACCATACTTGAATGCATTCATCAGGAAACCAAACTGCTCATACGCAGACTCCTTGGTAAATCCAAGTGCCTCAAACATTCTCTCCTGAATGTCATCCTGATGGATACGGATGGAACCTCCACCGATCTCGGTACCATTTAACACGATATCGTAAGCTCTCGCACGAACCTTACCTGGCTCTGTCTCGAGAAGATCCAGATCCTCCTCCATCGGCATTGTAAACGGATGATGCATTGCCACATAGCGCTGCTCCTCCTCCGAATACTCAAACTGAGGGAACTCTGTTACCCAGAGGAATCGGTACTCGTTCTTGTCCAGCAGATCAAGCTGCTTTGCAAGCTCCAGACGCAGGTTACCGAGTACATCATAAACGACTTTATTCTTATCGGCTGCAAATAAGAGCAGATCTCCCGGCTGTCCGTCCATCTTCTGAACAAGTGCGGATAACTCGTCCTCTGTCATAAACTTGGCGAAGGAAGATTTATATGTGCCATCCTCATTCACACAAAGATATGCCAGACCCTTTGCACCGAAATCCTTTGCAAACTTCACAAGAGCATCGATCTTCTTGCGAGGCATGGATCCCTGTCCCTTTGCATTGATACCACGAACGGAGCCACCGTTTTCCAAAGCTCCAGTAAATACACCAAAGCCACAGCCTGCCACAACCTCAGACACATCGGTAAGCTCCATGCCAAAACGAAGATCCGGCTTGTCGCTTCCGAAGCGGTCCATTGCCTCCTGCCAGGTCATTCTCTGGATCGGCAGCTCAATGTCAATATCAAGGATCTCCTTGAACAGCTTCTGAAGAAGACGCTCATTGACATCCATAACATCATCCTCATCGACAAAGGAAAGCTCCATATCGATCTGTGTAAACTCCGGCTGTCTGTCTGCACGAAGATCCTCATCACGGAAGCATCTTGCAAGCTGGAAATAACGGTCATATCCGGAGCACATTAAAAGCTGCTTAAACAGCTGTGGTGACTGCGGAAGTGCATAGAAGCAGCCCGGATGCACACGGCTCGGCACCAGATAATCTCTGGCTCCCTCCGGCGTACTCTTATTGAGCATCGGTGTCTCGATCTCAAGGAATCCCTCATCCGCAAGAAACTGTCTTGTCAATGTCGCGATCTTACTTCTCATGATCAGATTTCTCTGAAGATCCGGACGACGAAGATCCAGATAACGGTACTTTAAACGAAGATCCTCCTTGGTCTTAATGTCCTCCTCGATCGGAAACGGTGGTGTCTGTGCCTCAGAAAGGACACGAAGCTTAGTTGCCACAACCTCAATCGCACCGGTTGGAAGGTTCTTGTTGATGCCACCCTCCCGTGCCACAACAGTACCAACGACAGCGATCACAAACTCGCTTCGAAGCTTATATGCCTTATCAAACAGCTCCTGTCCCAGCTTTTCCTCCTGAAAATTAATCTGAAGAAGTCCGCTGCGGTCGCGGAGATCCACAAAGATCAGTCCACCTGTGTTACGGGCTTTCTGTACCCATCCCATCACGGTAACCTCCTGTCCGATGTTTTCTTCACTCAATTCGGCACAGCGACAGGTACGCTTTAAGCCTCTCATTGATTCTGCCATGATAACCCTCCATTTATTAATTATTGTAAATTATAAACATTGTCCAACAGTCTGTTACAGACCATACCGTATAAGATAATACACCGAATCCCCAAAACATGCAAGCCAACGTTATTATTCCTGCATAATTTATCCGGCTAGATTCACATTTCTGTTATAATGCCTCCGCTTCCTTCACAAACAAAGGCAGATGTTCCTTCTGTAATGGCGATATCACTGTACACAGAGAGCGAAGCTTCTCCCCTGCCTCATTGTGGATCACCCGCTGAAATGCCAGAAAGCAGCGCATATCATAATCCTCGACCTCATCGATCATGATCTCCATCGCCGCAAAACGTTCAAAAGCCCTACGGTAACTTCTGTCGGTTGTCAGTGCACAGTACACATCGCAGATACGCAGAATGCGTGCCATCCACGGGATCTTATCACCCCGAAGGTTTTCCGGATAGCCGGTGCCATCCACATTTTCATGATGATAATAAACTGCCTGTGTGATCCCTGCCGGATATCCCTCTGCCATCAGCATATCGCAGCTGTGCGTCGGATGCATCCGCACGATCTTCATCCTCTCGATCGTCAGTGTCTCCTCACTGCCTGCCTCGTTCATATGCTTCATCACCCAAAGCTTGCCAATATCATGTAACAGGCCTGCCACAGCGATCTGACGGCAAAACGTCTCATCCTCGCCAAGTTCCTTCGCTACCTCCTGTGCAAGATTACTGACCTTCACACCATGGCTCATCTCGACATAGATATACTCTCTCATTTTACTGCTCAGGGAAGCACTCTCCATGACGAGCTGCTCCAGATAATCCTCTTCCATGTTCTAATCCCCCATACCATGTTCTTGTTTCCGCTTCAGCATCTCATCAATGCGGGAAATATAATCCGTCACACTCTTGACATTCTCCACACGGCTGACAATATGCCGTTTCCTGTCATAGCATTTCGTGCTCGCCCCGGCACCGAGTGCTGCAATACTCTGCATTTCTTCCATGATCAGAATATTGTACAGACATTCTTTCCCCTCGCGGGCAAAGCCGATATTCTCCTGTCCGGAGCTTCCGGCATAGCCTGCTGTATTCTTTTGCCGGTACATATAGTACGGCTGATATCCATTCTTCCTCGCAAAAGCAAGCCCCATCTGCATCATCTGTTCCATGCGGCGGGCACGCTCCTCCTCCGGGACAGCTCCCTCATCCAACAGTCGGCGCAGCCTTGATGCACGCTTGACCACCAGTGAATGGATCGTCACGCTGTCCGGATCAAGCGCCTTCATCTGTGCCAGAGTATCCGCAAAATCCTCCGGTGTCTCTCCCGGAAGCCCGATGATCAGATCCATGTTAATATTGTCGAAGCCACATTCTCTCGCCAGCGCAAACACCTGCTTTGTCTGTGCGACCGTATGCTGTCTGCCAATGCTTTGCAGCGTTTTATCCTGCATTGTCTGCGGATTCACCGAGATCCTCTCTACGCCAAAGCGTCTAAGTGCCATCAGCTTTTCCCTTGTAATGCTGTCCGGTCTTCCGGCCTCCACCGTGATCTCGTACGCATCCTGCACCGGAAAGTTCTCATACAGACAGATAAGCAACTCCTCGAGCTGTTCTGCCGATAATGTCGTCGGTGTGCCTCCCCCGATATACACAGAGGTCAGTTTCTTTCCTTTCTGCAGCTCTCCGCAGAAACGAATCTCCCTCTTCAGCGCCTCAAGATAATCCGGGATCAGACTGCCAAACTGCTCCATCGGATACGACGGAAACGAACAGTACAGACAGGTCGACGGACAAAACGGAATCCCCACATAAAGACTGTAGCCCTTATCATACTCTGCCTTCTGTAAAAGAGCTGCCTCCCTTGCGGCAATATCCAGACAAAGCTCTGCTTTCTCAGGGCTGCAGCAATACTCCTCTTTCATACTACGTCTAACGGTATCAAGAGGTTCATTCTGAAGAAGACGGTTCATCGGAATCTTTGTCGGTCTGACTCCTGTCATCGTTCCCCATACCGGAATACTTCTGAGCATTCCCTCCGGAAGTGTTTCTTCTTCCATTTCACAAAGTATCGTAAAAAGTAATTTCTTTAATTTATTTTTGTAATCCGTCCGATACGGATGGGTGGTCTTATCCACGTGCTTATGAAAGTCCTGCTCACCGCTGACTGTTACAGACCGTTCGCAGTATTTTCCTCCGTTTAGAAGCCACACCGTGATCTTATCCTGTCCAAAAAAAGCGCCGACAAACAGTGCTGCATCTGCATCGGTCTGTGCCAGTGCTTTTAAACTGTTTTCATCCTGCTTCTCAAGGATCACCACCCGGTTATGCTCCGCCGGGAAAAATCCAGTCACAAGCGCCTGTATTTCATAGTCGAAGTCCCGCTCCGACAAAACAATATCTATCATATTATTCTATTATTCCTCGATTTCTCATCATTTCTGACCGGACAGCCATATCCTCGTCTAACCCGCATACGGATTAAACATCTTCTCATCCCGGATCGTCGTCATCGCACCATGTCCCGGAAATACGCGGACTGCCTCCGGAAGCACCAGAAGACGTTCACGGACCGACTGCATCAGTGCCCGGTTACTGCCGGTCGGAAAGTCCGTTCTTCCAACGGACTCCTGAAACAGCGTATCCCCGGAGAACAACATACATGCATTCGGAAAATAGAAGCACATTCCACCACTTGTGTGTCCCGGTGTCAGGATACAGCGCATCGTCTCACCTAAAAGCTCAAGCTCCTGTCCGTCATCCAGCCAGACATCTGCCTTCAGACTGACGTTATCTCCCATCATCACCGATACATTCTTCTGCGGATCTGCTAACAGCTCTTCCTCTTTTCCGGAGGCATAGATCTTTGTCTGAAATCTGCGGCGCACCTCATCTGCTGCCGTAATATGATCAAAATGTCCATGTGTCAGAAGGATCCCTACTACCTTTAACTGCTTTTTAAGAACATGTCTCTCGATCGTATCCGCCTCATAGCCCGGATCAATGATCAGACACTCCTTCGTATCCTCACGATATAAAAAGTAGCAGTTAGTCTGGATCGGTCCCACCATTCTGGAATCACATTTTAATAAGCTCATCTCTTTCCTCATTTCTTTCTTTATGAACGGCTTCTCTGAATATCTGTTACACTCGGCACGTTGCGCAGCTTCTTGATCAGCTCATTTAACGCTTCCACACCACGGATCGCAAAGCTGACATTGATCGTCGCAATGCCCTGCTTACTTGTTCTTGTATTCATTGCCTTCACATCAATCTTATTCTCTGTCAGAATCTTCGTGATATCCATCAGAATACCCATACGGTCATATGCGTAGATCACGATCTCTGCATCGTAATCCTCGTCGGCAGAGCCCTGGGAATCCACACTCCACTCAGCTTCAATAATACGCTGGCGATCTGCCTCGGACAGATTCATCATATTAACACAGTCTGTACGATGAATGGAAACACCTCGTCCTCTCGTCACAAAGCCTATGATCTCATCTCCCGGCACCGGACTGCAGCACTTTGAAAAACGAACCGATACATCAGACAGGCCGGCAACCACAATACCACTCTTTGATTTGACCGCTGCTGCCGGACGGGATACCCCGGCATTCTCAGTACTCTTTGCCACCGCATCCAGAATCTCCTGATCGGTTGTATGCTTTGGATTCTTCTTGTCATATGCATTCTGAAGGCGATTAACAATCTGTCCCTCCTTCAGTCCACCGTGACCCAGCGCAGCCAGCACAGAATCCCAGTCTCTGAAACCGTATTTCTTCATACAGTAATCGGTATATTCCGTTTTCAAAAGATCGGACAATAAAACGCCCTGCGCCTTACAGTAATTAGCAAGAAGCTCCTTGCCCCGTACAATATTTTCCTCTTTAAACTGCGAACGGAACCACTGATTGATCTTGTTCTTCGCCTGCGGACTCTTCACAAGAGCCAGCCAGTCACGGCTCGGTCCCTTCGAATTCTGCGAGGTCATGATCTCGACACGATCACCATTCTGAATCTTATAATCAATCGGTACAAGGTTTCCGTTGACTCTCGCACCAACCATTCTGTTGCCGACAGCACTGTGCACCGCATAGGCAAAATCGATCGTTGTAGAGCCTGCCGGCAGGTTCTTGACATCGCCATCCTTCGTAAAGCAGTATACATGATCGGAAAACAGATCAAGATCACTTTTTAAGAGACTTAAAAACTCTTTATTATCGGACATGTCTCTCTGCCATTCCAGAATACGGCGCAGCCATGCAAGCTTCTCCTCCTCATTGTCGCGGTCTCTGCTTCCATACTGATTCTCTTTGTATTTCCAATGCGCAGCGATACCATATTCAGCGGTACGGTGCATCTCATAGGTACGGATCTGAATCTCAAACGGCTGTCCCATTGAACCGATCAGTGTCGTATGAAGCGACTGATAATTGTTCGGCTTCGGCATCGAAATATAATCCTTAAAATGACCCGGGATCGGCTTGTAGATCTCATGGATCACACCGAGTGCCGTATAGCAGTCACGTTCTGTCTCAACGATAATACGCACGGCAAACAGGTCATAGATCTGATCCAGCCTCTTGTTCTGTGTGACCATCTTCTTATAGACACTGAAATAATGTTTGGCACGTCCATCGATCGTTGCCTTGATACCCGCCTCCTCAATATGATGGCTGACCTCGTTAACGATCTTGCGGATCAGGATATCGCGCTGTTCCTTGCCATTGGCAATGCTTGATACAAGCTGGTTATACATCTCCGGCTCAAGATACTTAAACGCCAGGTCGTCTAACTCTACCTTTACTTTGGAAATTCCGAGACGGTCTGCGATCGGTGCATAAATATCAAGAGTCTCTCTGGACTTTTCCTTTTGTTTCTTCGGCGTCTGGTACTGCATCGTACGCATATTATGAAGACGGTCTGCCAGCTTGATCAGGATAACGCGGATATCCTTTGCCATGGCAAGAAACATCTTACGCAGATTCTCCGCCTGTACCTCGACCTTGTCCGCCACATAATCGAGCTGTGTCAGCTTTGTAACACCGTCCACCAGAAGTGCTACCTCATCTCCAAACTCAGCCGCCAGCTCCTCGCTGGTCATGACGGTATCCTCCACCACATCATGAAGCATACCTGCCACGATCGTTTCCTTATCTAACTCCAACTCTGCCAGGATAATGCAGACACACACCGGATGAATGATATACGGCTCTCCTGACTTACGAAGCTGCCCGTCATGTGCTTTATAGGCGATCCGGTACGCCTTCTCGATCATGGAAATATCATCGGAGGGATGATACTTTCTGATCATCTTAATCAGCTTTTCATACAATACCTGTGGCTCTGTAAAATCCTCCGGTATTGTGCTTGTGGCAAGTTCTCCATTATCAATTTTAATTTCAGGTCCGTTTTTATCCATATTAGGTCACTCCATTCTGCATCTGAATCTATCGGTTTTCCTCGTATCCTTTATCATGATTTATCAGGGGACAGTATACGTCCACGCCGATTTCGCCTGCCCCACAATGGTATCAATATCCCACCTCTTCTCACTTCTGGTAATACTGTTCGGATCATTTATCATCAGCTTTCCGTCATCGGTCAGCCCCGTCAGTACAATAAAATGACCGGTCGTTGTGAAATCACCCGGTTTCATGCTGCAGATCACCGGCTGTCCCTTTTTCAGGACAGATCTTAACGAATCTGCCCCCACCGATACAGATTCTGACTTCAGCCCCAGCTTTCTGGCTCCGGTGGACATTAACGACCATGCCGTTCCGGAAGCAACCGTACAGTAATTATTCTCCACACTAAACTCTGCCACCGCATCCGGTGATTTGGAGGTATCCTTTAACAGACCTGCCACTACCATGGAAAGACAGGTGGGACCACAGCCGTTGATACCGATATTATCATTTCCATAGGTAAGATATCCCCATCGCTCATCCCACTGCTGAAAGCGCGGGATCCCATTCTCGGCAGAATCCAGTTCCTCCTTCGTCACACTTCCCGATGGCTTGATGTCTGACTTGTGCTTTGGATAATTCTCTACAAACTCCAGTGCATCCGGATTGTTCGATGCAAGCTTTAACATGCTTTCGCTGTACTCATAGAGGTTGAGCAGGATATTTTCCACCTGCGGGTATTCTGATCTCATCTCCTCAAGCTTGGCAGCGTACTTCTCAAAGCCCTCCGGGATCGAATATTCCGGTGCTGCCTCCGTCGGCTTGATGGTCGCCTCTACCTGCTTGTTCTTCTGACTTGAGCCGCCCTGTACAGTCCTTACACCAAGCCGGATGAGCCCAACCAAAAGAAGCAGGATCAACACTCCTGCCACACCAACTATGGTTCTGGCGATCATTACCTTTCTGCGGCGTTCTCTGCGGCGTTTCAGCCGATGAAGATAACGCCTGTATTCTCTTTCTTCCTCTTCGGTTCTTTCCCTGCTCATCGCTTGTCCCCCTCTCCTTTACAGCTCACAGTCTATATCCATCAGCCGTCTCATCAGGGTCTCAAATTCCTGCTCATCAATTTTGTCATCCTCCAGCCGGTCCGTGATAAGCTCTTCAAGCTCATCCCAGGAATACTGGCTTTCCCCTGCTTCCAGACGATCAAGTTCTTTGTCCCAATTCTGGTACTCTGACATATACATCCTCCGTTCTTTTTCATCAATATACTCATGTAACATAATATAATAATTCGCTCTTTCCTGTCAATCTCCGGTTGCCAGCAGTTCCTCCACCAGCTGCATAGTTCTCTGTGTCGAGTGACCATCAAGTGCATCTAAAAACAGTCTCTGAAACTGCGTCTTTGTCATTGCCGGGGATGTCTCTTCTGTCGGATCATCAAGAAGCCCCGCCGCCGCTTTTATAAGTGCCTCCATATCCGAAATGATCTTTCCCGGCGCAAATGCCGCAAATTCAAAATAGAGATCTCTTTTCTCCAGATATTCCTGCAGATCAAACGTATAAAATAAAATAGGAATATTCAAAAGCACCGCCTCAAAAATAACCGAGCTGTAATCCGTGATCAGCACCGATGTGATAAAGAGCAGATCATTGATATTCTCTTCTCTCGAAAGATCAAGCACCCTGTCCTGATATTCCTCCGGGATCTCACAGCAGTCTCTGACAAACGGATGATTCTTGAGGATCAGCACACTTTCCTGTGGAAGCTCTCTCATCAGTTTCTCCACAGAAAACTTCTCCCACGGATAATAGGCTGTCTTATTACCGCTTCCCCGGAAGGTCGGTGCAAATAAAATGACCTTCTTATCCCGGCAAACTGGATAGCGTGTATAAAGTGCCTCCCGGATCTGTTCCCGATATGCTGTATCGAAAAAGACATCCGTCCGCGGAACTCCGACCGGCCGCACACAGCGCTCATCGATACCAAAGGCCTCGCTGTAAAAAGGAACAACACCACTGCTGCTCGCAAGCGCTGCCGTATAGCTGCGGTGATTCCTTGACGACTGCGTCAGGTGATCCACAACGCCAATCTCTGATAAACCAAACAGCTTAAATGCTCCACAAGCATGCCACATCTGCAGGATCTGTGTCTCCGGACGCATAGTCAGTGCATGAAGCTGTGGCACAAAGTCCTCCAGAATAATGAGCTTTGCCTCCGCCACCATTTCTGCACATTCCCGTATCTGCTTTCTGCTCAGCTTATGAACCGGCGTCTCTGTTAAAAATTCCCGGTAGGAAAGTCCCTTTTCCCGCACACAGGCACGAATGCGGTCCAAATTACCACCATTTTCCACACGCCGCTCCGACAAAAACAAAATCCCCTTTGTCTGCGGCACTTTGCGACAGGCATGTTCATAGCATTTTTTAAAATAACCGGTCTTATACTCCCTCACACTATAGCCGTAACCGGTCAGGTCATGAACCAGACCATGTGCATGATAGATCACGGCACTCTTCCCGTGGCGGCCGGCTGCTGCCTCATGCAGCGGATGAAGTCCTTTCACCGCCAGCACACCATCCAAAAGCCAGACCGGAAGAAGCAGTGTGCAGATTCCGTAAAGCACCACCGAACCCGCTTTCTGAAGAATATTCTTCGAATGCTGCTGCCGGATAAACAGTTCTCCCGGCAGATCAAACGATGCCGGCTCATAGCTCCATAAGGACTCCGGTTCACAAAACGCCAAAGAAAGCTTCACCCGTTCTGAAGGCTCCGGAAACTTTTCAAAAAAAACATACGAAAGATCCACCGAAACTTTGGAAAGATACTGTCTTTCCTGACCATTTTCCTGCTGATTCCCGGCTACAACCGGAAAATACCGTCTGCCACAGCCCGCATCAAATACAAGCGATCCCCGAAGCTTCGGTTCCGTATGCGACCGGCTCGTCCGGCATTCAATCTCGATTTCTAATATCTTATTCTCTTTATCTACATGATGTTTTGTGATCTGCACATTCATTGCTATGATTTCCTCCACGTCAGACTATATTTATATAGTGTATCACAAATGGCTGGTATTTCATATTACTTTTGAAATACCAGCCATCAAAAACAGTAGGATTATTTTATTTCTTTGTCAGTTTCGTCACATAGCTGACAGGCAGGGCGCATACTCTGTCTACACGCTGCTCTGCACTGTAGAAGGATACTGATTCAAACACAATATAGATACGGTTTCCACTGATCGTGATCTCCTCGTTCATGGTCGGAACAGCAACGGTGCTGCGAACCTTTCCAAGAGAGATAATACCCTTGGATGCCTTTTTCAGATTTGGCTTATACACATCCAGCTGATGCATGTAACCACGCTTCTTCGGATCTGTCTGACAGGATCTGGAAACGATCAGTCTGCCATTGGAAGAAAATGCGATTCCCTGTACACGCGTCGGCATGGAAATAGTCTTAAGCGGTGTCAGTTCCGGCTTTGATCCCTTCTTGGAAATCTTATAGCTTACCAGATATCCCGGCTTTAGCTCATCATAGGATGCAACCCAGAGAAGTTTTTTGTAATAAGTTACCGTAGCTGCCTGCTGTGGCAGTGTGATCTCTACGCCATAGGAGGAAAGTTCCAAATAAGGTGCTTCCTCATCCAGGGCTTTCTTGATCGTCTTAAAAGGGATACTGCGCAGTGTTTTTGCCTGCGTGATCCAGAGATTCTTGCCATCAAATGCAATACCGCCGGCATGCGATTTATTTGGTAGAATGATGGTAGTAACAAGCTCCTTGTCATCCTTTGTCAAAACGTAAACAACGGAGTTTTCCTCCCCCCGTCCGTCATACGCCGTCACGAAGAAATAAGACTTCGCTAACGTGATTCCCTGTGGAACCATTGTTCCACAGCCAAATTCTGCCACATTTGTATTGAGCATACCCGGAATTGCAAAGCTCTTTGCATAGTCAAGCTTTTTGCTGAAGTCTTTGTTCTTTTTGCAGGCCGCAGACTTCTTAAATAATGATTTACTCTTGTAAAGCTTTGGCTGGGTGCTTGTCGCACTGACCTCCATTGGGATTCCGGTCTTTTCTATGGATGCCTTGCTCTCATAGACCATTCCGTTATAAACGTTGTTACGATATGCTGTTACATAATATTTATAAATCTGATTGTTCTCCAGATTTGTATGGATAAACTTCTTATTGGACTTTCCTTCCAGCGTTGTCAACAGCACATACTGGTCATTCTGGTTGATGTATACATGATAACCGTTTGCGCCCGTTACAGCTGGCCAGGTCAGTCGTACTCGCTGATTACCACCTTTGATCGTAACCGTCGGCGCTGCCGGCAGAGAACAGGTAAATACTGCCGGTGACTCCTCACCGACATTTGCTTCCGTTCCTGCATATGCCACGATCTTATACTGATATGTCTTACCGGCACTCAGCGTGGTATCCTTATATTCACCGGTTGATGCAACACCGATCTTTTTGAAGTTTCCACCGGTTCCGGCACGATAAATGATATATCCTGTCGCAGACGGAATATCTGTCCAGCGAAGCACAACGCTTGTCGTTGTATTGTCGGAAATCGTAAAGTTCTCAACCTTCTCCGGCTTCGTAAATACCTGTGATGATACAACAAAATCGCTTCGACATGCGGTCTGATCGTTGACTGCGTAAAATGCAAAATAATACTCTTCACCGGCAGCAAGACCTGCAACCTGAATACTCGTTCCGGTTGTCACCGTATAGAAATCGTATTTTTCCTGAACCGTATCATACTTATAAACATAGTAACTTGTTGCATTCGGCACAGCCGACCACTGATACGCAATGGAATACTTGGTGATCTCTACGGCTGTCACTGCAGACATCACGATATTCGGATCAACTGTCACTGCTGCTCCGGATACAACGATTGTCGAGGTATCCTGCGGTCCTGTAGCCGCCTTTGCCTTCTCCGTCTGCCAGATTGCCGCAGACGATGTGATCTGCAGCATAAATAAAAGAACTGCCAGACCAAACGCCAATGTCTTGTAGTTTCTGATTTTCTTCATTTCATCCTCATTTCTGTACTGTATATTTTCCCCCTGACAAGACCGCCACAGTACAGGCAGTCTCTAAAACTTTCAGCCTAATATATCCAGAATACGCCCACAGGCGTCTCCTTTCATATTATCGTATTGAAATTTGACAAAATTTTGTCGTTTTGGTAAATTATCACAATTATTTTGCAAAAGCTCATACAATTCTGTCTGTGTATGCGCGATCTGCCCCGGCATCATGTTCTCATAATCAAAATAAAAGCCTCGGTCATATTCTGCAAGATCATACGCAAATAACAGGATCGGCTTGTCTAACAATGCATATTCCACCACCGAAGAGGAATAATCTGTGATAAACAGATCGGATACCAGATACAGATCTGTAATATCATTATAGTCTGTCATGTTATAGCAATATTTATTCTGTGGCAGATTTTCGACCGGAAATTTCGGATGCATGCGGATCAGTATGACCCATTCATCTCCAAGGATCTGATGGATCCGCTCTGCATCAAACCGATCCATGATCTGCCGGTTCTCCTCATCTGTTCTGCGAAATGTCGGCGCATAAAGTAAAATCTTCTTACTCGCAAGCTCCGGATATTTCTGATAAAAGCTGCTCTTCCTCTGACAGATCCTCTCCTCATCAAAATAAATATCTGTCACCGGAATCCCGGTCGGATAAATCCTCTCCGGCGGCACGGCAAACGCTTCCTCATAAAACGGCTTTACAGCCTGTGAGGTCACAAACAGATGTGTGATCTTCCGATTGGCACTTCTCACAACCTCTGCCACCTTCGGATCTGTCTCCGTAGAAAGTCCGAACCGCTTAAATGCTCCGGCTCCATGCCAGAGCTGCACAAACTGTGTATCACGCTTTGTTGTTCTCATATAACATAACGGAAGAAAATTATCATTCAGAAAAACCTTTCCCGCCCGCGCCATATGACAGGGATACACCACGAAAAACAAAAACGCATCATGAATACATCCCCACAACGATTTGCGCATTCCACTGTCCGGATTACGGAACAGATCTCTCTTGGCAAACGCTTCGCAGACATCGCCTGCTTTCCCTGAATATGCATTTTGTATTTCCTTTAAATTGCCATTGATTCCATGATTGTGACCATTCCACAGAATGATCCTGTGCGGATCCGGTTCGCAAAAAATGCTGCATATATTATAAACCCATGCAAATATCAAATAACCTATTGTTTTCATATCAGTCTTCTTTTCTTTCTAAAGGCAGGCAGCTTGCTCGTTCCACCCAAAAACCGCCTGACACAAACATTCTTTTTTATTATACCAAATAACCTTACAAATACAAGTCACCGATTTTTCTTTGAAACATAAATTATCTGTAGCAGAAAATAAACTTCCGGAGGGTATCCCATGCAGCGAGTCGCATCACTTATTCATCTTCCTGCCGCACGCAGTCTGAATCTGACCGGTAAAGGAATCGGTATTGCCGTATTTGATACCGGAATCGGCAGGCATCCGGATCTGACACTGCAAGACAGCCGTCTAAAAGCCTTTGTGGATACCGTAAACCATCGTCCGGACTTTTATGATGACAACGGACATGGCACGCATATTACAGGAATCATCGCCGGAAACGGCAACGCCAGCCGAAAACGCTACGAGGGCATCGCTCCGGACAGCCATTTTGTCATGATCAAGATTCTCAACCAGAAGGGGGAGGGCAACATCGAAGATGTTCTTTCCGGAATCCGCTGGCTGCTCGCTCATTACAGACAATATAATATTCGGATCGTCAATATCTCTGTCGGAAGCAGCCGGGGCAGACATTTTGATGAAAATTCCCCTCTCGTCCGCGGCGTGGAAGCCCTCTGGGAGGAGGGGCTTGTCGTCCTGACTGCCGCCGGCAACCACGGTCCCTCTCCGCACAGCATCGGTGCTCCCGGCAACAGCCGCAAGATCATCACCGTCGGCGCCTCCGATGTAATGCAGACCGGCAACGGCAGAGATTATTCCGGGCGCGGTCCGACCGAAAGCTGTATCAAAAAGCCGGATATCGTTGCACCCGGTTCTAACATTATCAGCTGCCAGCCAATGCATACCTACTCTGCCCGCCTCTACGGCAGTTCCTATGACAGCATGTCCACAGGCAGGCTCTATCAGAGCCGCAGCGGTACCTCCATGTCAACGCCGGTTGTCAGCGGATGCATTGCTCTTCTTCTGCAGCAACGTCCATATCTTTCCAACCGTGAGGTCAAATTCCAGCTCAAAAAAACAGCAGTCGATCTCGGTTATGATCATTCCCGCCAGGGCTGGGGACTGATCCGGCTCGACCGCCTGCTGTATCTGTAAGCTGCTGTTTTAATTTATCCACTTTATTTTCGTAGAAAACGGTCAACCGTGTCGACAAATTCTCCCATTTGATTTTTGGAAAGCTGCGCATCAGCTCCCAGCGCATCTCCCTTCCTTCTCATGTCATCATTGATCAGCGAGGAGAAAATGATGATCGGAATCTCCTTTAACTCCGGATCCTCCTTCATCAGCTTCACCAGCCTGTGCCCATCCATCTGCGGCATCTCAATGTCTGTCACAACACACTGCACATGCTGCCGTAAGGTACCTTCCTTCTTATACTGCTGCAATAGGTTCCACATCTCCAAACCGTTATTTAACGGAATCACATTGACATATCCTGCCTTCGTCAGCGTATCATAGATCAGCATACTGAGCAGTCTGGAATCCTCTGCAAAAAGGATCGGAGCATGATTGGTCTCTCTGTTTTCCAGATTACCGGCTCCATGCATCGTCATTCCGATATCCGGTGCGATCTCTGCAACGATTGCCTCAAAATCCAGGATCAGCACAAGCTTTCCATCCAGATTCACAATACCGGTGATCATACTCTTCGACGAATTGCAGATCATACTGTCCGGCTGGATGATCTGTCCCCAGTTCACACGATGGATTCCCACCACACCATGCACATGAAAGCCGGTATTTACCATATTAAAATTGGTGATCAGAAACATATCCTGCGTTGGCTCATCCATCTGTTCCTTCATACCAAGTGCTCTTGCCAGATTCACCACTGTGATCGTCTCTCCACGGGTGCTGAATGCTCCCTCCACGTTCGGATGACTGTTCGGGATCGGTGTCAGCTCCTGACAAGTAATGATCTCCCGGATCTTTGCCACATTGATTCCATAGTAATTTCCGCCCACCATAAATTCCAGGATCTCAAGCTCATTTGTTCCGCTCTCTAATAAAATATTTGTATCCATTATCTTCCTCCATTATAGATTCCGTTCTATATATCTTTCTTTCCATTTTACAATAGCAACATTTCTTTTTCAAGACACTTTTGACTTCTCACCCGATATCGGATACAATAGAGCAGAATTTGCACCATAGCAGATATCTTATTTTGATAAAATACCACAGGAGGATTTTCCTATGAATAATATTATCTTGATCGGCATGCCGGGCTGCGGCAAAAGCACGATCGGCGTTGTCCTTGCTAAAAATCTTGGTTTTCGCTTTATTGACAGCGATCTGCTGATTCAGGAGCAGGAGCACCGTCTCCTTCATGAAATCATTGAACAGGACGGACTTGACGGCTTTAACCGAATTGAAAATCAGGTCAATGCTTCAATTGATACCGACTCATCCGTTATTGCAACCGGCGGAAGTGTTGTTTACGGTCATGAAGCAATGGCACATTTAAAGGAGATCGGAACCGTTCTCTACCTGAAACTTCCGGAAACGGAGCTTCAGAAACGTCTCGGCGACTTAAACCAGCGCGGTGTTGCGATCAAGGAGGGACAGAGTCTTCATTCTCTTTATCAGGAACGAATTCCTCTCTACGAAAAATATGCCGACATCACGATCGACTGCTCCGACAGAGAGATCCGCGACTGTGTTTCCGAGATCAACAGGTTGCTTAGAAGCACCACGGACATTCTATAATATCTGCCATAAAATATCAATTTGCTTTGATCGTTACAATTATTTGAAACAAACACCTGCGTTAATCAAAAAAGCCTGTAAAGATTCATTGTTAAAATCTCTACAGGCTTTCTTCATCCTGATACCTTCAAAACTGTATACCGATTATAACATCTTCACTCTGCTTTTGCAACCAGCTCTCCGTTTCTTTTGGATAAGCCTTCGACCTATTAGTGACAGTCAGCTCCATGCGTTACCGCACTTCCACCTCTGCCCTATCTACCTCATCGTCTCTAAGGGGTCTTATGTGATTCCTCACGGGATATCTCATCTTAAGGGGGGCTTCACGCTTAGATGCCTTCAGCGTTTATCCCTTCCAAACTTGGCTACCCGGCTATGCCACTGGTGTGACAACCGGTGAACCAGAGGTTCGTCCAGCCCGGTCCTCTCGTACTAAGGCCAGCTCCTTTCAGATATCCTACGCCCGCGCCGGATAGGGACCGAACTGTCTCACGACGTTCTGAACCCAGCTCGCG